>Ga0134126_10000078_pt1 | contig 119314 bp, 107 predicted proteins | sample KB31752_FD_96881 | JGI IMG/M metagenome (GOLD analysis project Ga0134126, IMG submission 96881) | Terrestrial soil microbial communities with excess Nitrogen fertilizer from Kellogg Biological Station, Michigan, USA - KB3-175-2 | ecosystem: Environmental > Terrestrial > Soil > Unclassified ... | reverse complement strand
ATGGCGCAGCCCTCCCGCGTAAGCGAGCCTCCCGCGTAAGCGGGGGGAGTGCTGCGCCATGTTGTTGGCGTCTCTTAATGAACTCAGCGGCGCGTTGCTGCAGCGACGCGGTCCGCCGCGAGTTCACGCGGGTGGCGTTTCGCCGCGCGGCGCGGCAGCGAGGTGAGTACGACGCAAATGGTTTCACTCGCAGGGTCGGCCCAGCAGAGGGTGCCCGTTGATCCGGTGTGACCGAAGGTTCGCTCCGAACATCCCGGACTGCCGGACTCCTTGCCAACGCTAAATCCCAACCCTCGTGGTGTGAATCCCTTCGGATTGTGGTTCTCGATCATCAGCCGCGCCGTTTCGGGCTTGACGGCTTTGCCGCGCGCCGCCAGGAACTCGCCCAGAAACCGGCCAATGTCTGGCGCGGAAGCGTGCGTTCCTCCCCAGGGAGCGCCCAACTTTCGCCAGTAGGGACTGTTCCAATTCCACTCCTTGGCCTGCGGATCGCCGCTCCCCGATTCGGGCGCGGCACCTTCCATTTGACACAAGACCATTTCTTCCCGCTTGAACCGTCCGAGTCCCTGAGCCGAGTGCTTCATGCCCAGAGGCTGAAAGACCTTGCGATCGACGAGCGTGCGAATGTCCGACCCGCTGATAAGCTCGGCAATCCGCGCGGCCAGCAAGATCCCCATGCTCGAATACTGATACCTGGCACCAGGGGCGAAATCGAGGCGCGTGCGCATAACCTCTTTGACGAACTCCGTCAGCGGCGCATGCTTCTTGCGCAACTCATTGTTATTGGCCACCTGATCGGGCAAGCCGGAGACGTGCGTCAGCAGGTGACGAATCGTCATCTTGTCTCGCCCATCGCCCGTGAAGGCGGGCAAGAACTTCTTCACGCGGTCCTGGAGCTGAAACTTTCCTTGATCGAACAGAGTCATGACAGCAGTCACATTGATCGGCTTGGAGATGGAGCCAAGTAAGAACATGGCGTCGTCCGAGGACGCCTTGCCGAAGTGGCGCGTAAACGACTCGTCTCTTTGAACGATATGCAATACAGCTGCATCCACTTGCTTCGCTGCCGTGGCCCGCTCAAGTACTTTGGCCGCGTCATCCCACCGCTGCCCGCGCAGGGCTGCGGACAAGAGGGAAGCGGTCGCAACGGCCAAGGCCGTCCCAAGAAACGTGCGTCGCTGCATGGCACCAACTCCTCTGTGGCAGACAAAAAACTGGAAACCATTGGAAGCGGGTTTCGGCAGCAAAGAATCATTTCTTCAGTGCTTTGCCGAGGAACTCAAACAACGCCTTAGTCGCCGGATCGTCGGGCACGCCGAGGTCCGCGTTGATCTTGTTGTGGGTGGTCTCTTTGGCGCCGAAGACCGTGACAGGGATGTCCGCTTTTTTCAGCACGTTACCCAGACGCTGCGCTTGCGCGCTGGTGTCCGGATGCCCGGCGACATGCAGGATCAGGAACGGAGGAATACCCTTGTCCTTGGCAACATGCGTGACCGCGGAGAAATCACGATGCTTCGCGGGATCGTTCCCGAACTTCTCACGGTGCCCAAATTTCGCCTGCGGCAGACCATGTACCCGACACCGCGTCTCCGCCGTCTCGATGATGGCCGGCACGTCATAGGTGTCCCCATCGACGGGCACACAGCCTTTGAGGATGTCCAGCGACAGGCCCTCGGCCTTCAAATAGCGATCATCGGTGCAGATCAACGCCGCCAGCTGCGCGCCGGCGGAATGGCCCATGATGAAAAGGCGCTTTGGATCGCCTCCGTACTCGGCGATATGGTCATGCACCCAGCGGATGGACTTGGCGATGTCGCGCACGATGGTCGCCATGTCCACTTTCGGCAAGAGCCGATAGTTGGTGGAGACGAAGACGAACCCTTTGTCCACGAAAACCCGCGGCTTCATCTGGACGCTCGTTTTGTCGCCCGTTTGCCAACCGCCACCGTGAATCCAGAAGACCACCGGCAGATTTTTTGCTTTCTGCGGTGAATAAATATCGAGTACCTGGCGCTCGTGCGCCGGCTCGGCGTAGGGGATGTTGCGTTTGACGTCCTGGGCCGGCGCCTCGGCTAGGAGGATGCCGGCGACGAGAAGATGGGAGATGTGATTCATGGTATTCATCCTCTTGCAGCAAATATACGGGACAGCGCGCTCAACCTTCTGAGCTACTTCTTGCCGTCATCGTAACCGGACTTAGGAGGAGGCAGCGAACTTTTTGGCGGCGTCACGCCGGCCGCGCGCAGCACGCGATGCAGGGAGGCAACGGTCTCCGGGGACGGCCTGAAGTTGAGGCCCGGCCGACGGCCCTCGGCAATCACCAGAGGCGTTAACCCGGCCTTGTTGACCTTGTTCCAAACCGCGATCTTGGCCCCCTTGTCGGCGAGGAACCGCACCACCTTGGGATGGTTCCGATAGGCGGCGCCGTGCATCGCGGTGTCGCCGTTGCCGTCCACCGCGTTCACATCCGCGCCTAGCTCCAGGAGCAACTTCACGGACTCCAATACCTCGGGTTCGGTGCCCGGCGCTTCCTCGGGTGCGCCGACGCCGACACCGGCCGCAGCCAGCAAGGGACTGGTGCGCTGCGCGTTCGCCAGCAGCGGATCGGCACCCCGTTTGACCAGCAGTTCCATGAGGGGAACGTCCGCGGTGGAAGCCGCCGCCAGAAAGGGCGTCGCGCCGGGCTTGCTCAGGATGCCTCGGCCGGACACACCCGCTTTCGACCGCAGATTCACCTTGGCACCGTGGGCGACGATTTCCTTGACGAATTCCAGGCTGGTGAGCTTGCCCGAGCCGATCGGCGGGGGATCGCCTTCTTCATCGTCGCCGCGGCTTGGCTTGCGGACCCAGGAAATCATGTGCAGCGCGCCGTAGCCCGCGCGCTGGTCATTTGGATCGGCACCGGCTTTCACGAGTTCGATCGCCAGCTCAAAATGGCCGTTCTCGACCGCCAGGAGCAGCGCGCCGGTTCCGGGTTTGGGGCCGCGGGGAATGCCTTTCTTGGCTGGGATCGCGTCGTTGATGTCGGCACCCGCCTTCAACAGAACGCGGACGACGTCAATGCGACCCTCGCGGGCGGCAAAAAGCAGAGGCGTAAACCCGGAAGGCAACGGACTCTTGAAGTCCGCCTTGGCCGCCAGCAAGAGCGACACCACATCCGCGTGGCCTTCCGCGGCGGCCCACATCAAGGCGGTTTGCCCCTTGCGGTCCTTGGCATTCACCTGGGAGCCATGAGAGAGCAGCGCCTTGACCGGTCCCGGTTTGCCCGTGCGGGCGGCGGTCATCAAGACCGTCTCCCCGCCGCGCCGTGTGGTATTGGCATCCGCGCCGGCTTCGAGCAACAACACCACGATCTCGGCGTTTCCGTTCGTGCAAGCCAGCGCGAGAGGCGTCACACCGTAACGATTGGCGGCCTTGGCATCGGCACCCGCTTTGAGGAGCCGCGTCGCTAAAGACACATCCTCGTGATAAGCGGCCCAATGCAGGGCCGTCATGCCGTCCGCCTGGGAGGCGTTGACATCGGCACTTTGCTTGAGCAGGGCGGCGACCTTCGCACGATCCTGCTTCTCCGCGGCGTCCGCCAACGAGGTGCCGGCTTGCGCACACGCCGAACCCCTGGCGAGCAACAGCACAACCAGTCCCGCTGCGATTCGTGGGTTCGCTCTAAAACAACTCATTCACCTTCCCCCGGCTATCGCCAAACGAGTCGAGCCGCACGCCCACCTTGTCGAGCAGCGTCAGGTGCAGGTTGGCCAACGGCGTTGGTTTGGCGAAGCGGATGTGCCGGCCGCCCTTCATCCTGCCGGCGGCACCGCCGGCGACAAGGATCGGCAGATTGTCGTGGTCGTGCCGGTTGGGGTTACCCATACCGCTGCCGTACAGCAGCAACGAATGGTCCAGGAGCGTACCGCCGCCTTCGCGCGTGTCCCGCAATTTCGCGAGGAACTCCGCGAACAGCGAGACGTGGAAGCGATTGATCCGGGCCACCTTCTCGATCTTCTTGGGGTCGTTGCCGTGATGCGTGAGGGGGTGATGCGGATCGGAAACGCCGATCTCCGGGTAGGTGCGGTTACTGGTTTCGCGCGCCATCTGGAAGGTGATGACGCGGGTGACATCGGCCTGGAAGGCCAGAACCTGTAAGTCGAACATCAAGCGGGCGTGGTCGGCATAAGAGGCGGGCACGCCCACGGGGCGCTCAACGTCTCGGACGGGGTTGGCGGCGGCGTTGGCTTCCGCGCGTTGAATGCGACGTTCCACTTCCCGGATGGTATCCAGATACTGGCTTAGCCGGGCGCGATCGGCCGGGCCGAGTTGGTTGTTGAGTTGGGCAAACTCGTCCCTCACGGAATCGAGCAGGCTGGCTCGCTTCTTCAGAGAGGCCCGGCGCTCCGCCGCGGTCGCGCCGTCGCCGAAGAGCCGCTCGAACACGATCCGCGGATGAGCCTCGCTGGGGAGCGGCGTGGTCGGCGAGGACCACGACAGGCAGTTGTGGTAGACGCAGGCGTAGCCGTTGTCGCACTGGCCGGCGAGCGTCATCAGGTCCATGGACAATTCGAGCGACGGCAAGGGCGTGTCCCGGCCGAGTTGCCGGGCGGCGAGTTGATCGGCGGTGGTGCCCAGGTAATAGTCCGCGCTTTCGGTGAGCCTGGCTCGGGCGGCGCTCAGGAAAGCGGAGTTGGAGGTCGCGTGCGTGCCGGGGTATGCGTTCCGCAATCCCAGGTTGCTGAGGACCGTGACGTGCTGCTTCACGGAGGCTAACGGGGCGAGCGTGAAACTCAGCTTGTCGAGGCGTTCGCCGCTCGGCGGCGTCCAGCGTGAGCCGTCGCAGCCCATCGGCATGTAGACGTAGCTGAGGCGGCGCAGGCGCTCCGGGGCGGCCGGCGTTTGCGCCAGCACGGTCATGCTCGGAATCATGGCATCCAGCAGCGGCAATGCCAGTGCCGTTCCGGTCCCGCGCAGAAAGGTCCGCCGCGACAACGCTTTCTTGGTAACGATCACTGCGATCTCCTCATCTGAAACGGCACGCTGGTCGTGAGGCCCACGATCAGCGAGGAAAAGCGGTAATTATTCGCCCGCGCAGCGCGGACAATTTTACGGATGGCCGGCGCGTCGGATTCCTCCGGTGCCCGGCCCAGGGCGAAGACAAAGAGCTTTTCGGTCAACGTGCGGACGAACCACTCCGGCCGCTGGAGCAGTGCCTTCTCAAGTCCGGCCACGCCTTCAAATTCGCTGCCGTCGGGCAATCCGCCGGCCGCATCGACCGGCCTGCCCTCGTCCTGCGTTCGCCAGCGGCCCACGGCATCGAATTGTTCCAACGGGAAGCCCACCGGATCGATCAGGCGATGGCAACTCTCGCAGCTTGCGTTAGCGCGATGCTCGGCCAATCGCTCTCGGATGGGGAGACTCGCGGCCACGGTGGTCTCCTTCAAGGAGGGCACGTTGGCCGGAGGGGGCGGCGGCGGCGTGCCAAGCATATTCTCAAGGATCCACTTGCCGCGAACCACCGGCGAGGTCCGGGTCGCGTAGGAAGTCACGGTCAGAATGCTCCCCTGCCGCAGCAGGCCACCCCTTCGGCGGTCGGCACCGAGTTTGACGCGGCGAAACCGACTGCCATAGACATGGGGGACTCCGTAGTGCTTGGCGAGGCGCTCGTTGAGGAACGTGTAGTCCGCCTGGAGCAAGTCGAGGACACTACGGTCGTCGCGGAACACGCTCTCGACGAAAAGTTCCGTTTCCTGGCGGAATGCCTTCCGCAGGTTGTCGTCGAAGTCGGGGAACAGGCGCAGGTCCGGCGTGATCGATTCCAGGTTGCGCAGGTGCAACCATTGCGCGGCGAAATTCGTCGCGAGGTTTCGCGATCGTTCGTCCGCGAGCATCCGCCGCACCTGTTTTTCAAACGCTACCGGCTTGTGGAGTTCGTTGCGCGCGGCCAGGTCCAAAAGCTCTTCGTCCGGGATGCTGCTCCACAAGAAGAAGGACAGGCGTGAGGCGAGGTCGATGTCGCTGACTCGATAGGTGGTCTTCGGGGCGAGATCCTTCGGATCCTGCTCGATGCGGAATAAGAACTGGGGATTTACCAGCACGGCGCTGAGGGCCATTTCGATTCCCGCGTCGAAATCCCCTTCCTTACGCCCTTGCCGATAGAAGTTCATCACCTTTTCGAGGCTGGCAGGGGTGACGGGTCGCCGGTAGGCGCGGCGCAGCAAGTCCGAGAGGCTTTTACGGGCACATGCTTCTTCGTCCGCCAACCCCCTCACCCTGCCCTCTCCCCCCAGGGGGGGAGAGGGCAGGGTGAGGGGGTTGGGTTCGCGGCTCAAAATGCGCCGCAGGCTTGGCGTCCTGCCGTGGCATTTCGCGTTGTAGGGGCCGGTAACAGTTACCTGATAGATAGCCGGCGACGGACGCGGGTGCCGGTGCAAGTTCCAGTGCGCCTCGTAGGGCTGGCGCTTGGTTTCGAGTACGTCGGGCGGGTTCTGCAAAAAAGTCACGCCGAGATCGTGCGGCCCGGCCGTCACCGCGACGCGAGCTTTCAGCTTGGCGTCTACCTTGTCATGGCCCTCGCCTTTGGCGGGCGGCTTGACGGTGAACGCCGCCATGCGTTTTCGGTCCAGAAGCACTTCCAACTCGTAAGCTCCGCGAAGTCCCTCGACCTGCTCGTTGCGATCCCGCGTAAGCCAGACCTGGATGTCGTATTCACCGTCCTGCGGCGCGGTGTACGGAATCCGAAGGCCGCCGCGCGTCCCGAGCGGAAGTCCCTGGACGTGTCCTTCCTGGGTCCGATCCGGCGGGGTGCGGAAAGTATCGCTATTGGGCGACGTCGGTGCCTTGCCGACGGCCAATCGGCTAATCTTCTGAGCCGCCGAGAGGTAGCGGTCCAGAAGCGTCGGGGAGAGACCGCCCAGAGGGGCGCTGTCAAAGCCATGATTGGCTTCGTCCGCCGGCAACAGGGCCGCGGCGTCAACATGCAACGCCAGGAGATCGCGGATGGCATTCTGGTATTCCGTGCGGTTCAGTCGCCGCAAGGTAGGGGTTCGGCCGGGATCGGGCCGCGCAGCCGCCACGCGGTCCAATTCGGCTTCCAGCGTGGCAACAAAAGACTCATAGGTCCGCTCGTCCGGGCGCGGCTTGCCGACGGGAGGCATTTGACGCACGGCCAACTTGCGCACTACCTTCTCCCACACCTCCGGATAAGCCCCCAAATCTTCGGCACGGAGGGCGTCGAGATCCAATCCCGCTTTCTTTGCGTCGCCGTCGTGGCAACGGGTGCAATGGTGTGTGACAAACTTATTGATGGTGGCGCGATCGAGTCTTGCCCCCGGCGCGGAGAGGGGTTTGGAAGGCTGTTGTGCCCAGTGAACACTGACCCATCCACCCGTCAGCAACAGAGCCGGCACCCAAAGGCGTGCAGAGATCCGCAAGACACGCATGACGGCAGACTCCGGCAAGGAAAAGGTGTGCGGCACTGTCGAGTGAACGCGAGCCGGGGCAAAGTCCGGCGGACCATGCACTACCGTCATGGTCGCATTTGCTCTTTCCACTCTACCCACCGGCGGTTCGTGGTCAAGCATGTTTGTTGGGATTCGCGATGCAGGACGGTCGGTGCGTGAAGCGCAATCGCCGGCCCTCCCATGCCCGTCGTCCCGCATCGTCTGTCCCGCCGCAGCTTCCTCCGGATCGAGGCTCTGGGCCTTGGCGGCCTCACCCCACTGCTGTGAAAACGATTGATACCTATAACATCTTGACCCACTTCAACAGGGAGGTCCGCGAGGATCGTTGCGATGGATCAAGAGCCGCCACGGGATGCCAACGCCGGGGAAACCGCCAGCAATGTTCGGCGGCCACGATACAAACCGGATAATCGTTTTCACAGCAGGGGACTGACGCCCCTCGCTCAGAGGTTCTATCCTGAAATCCTTTACCGGAAGGGCCGCTCATGACCCATTCTCCGACAACGCACGGCCCGCGTCCGGTTCGCGCGCCGCGTGGTTCCGAGCGATCGTGCAAGGGCTGGGTGCAAGAGGCGGCCCTCCGCATGTTGATGAACAATCTCGATCCGGAGGTGGCCGAGGATCCCGATCGTCTGGTGGTTTACGGCGGCTCCGGCCGAGCGGCGCGGACCTGGCAGGACTTCGATACAATCGTGTCCACCTTGCGCAAGCTGGAAAACGAGGAGACGCTGTTGGTGCAATCGGGCAAGCCGATTGGCGTGATCCGCACGCACGACATGGCTCCGCGTGTGTTGCTCGCCAACAGTCTGCTCGTGCCCAAATGGGCGACCTGGGTGGAGTTTCGCCGCTTGGAGGCGATGGGGCTGACCATGTTCGGCCAGATGACGGCCGGCAGCTGGATTTACATCGGTTCACAGGGCATCTTGCAGGGCACTTACGAGACATTTGCCGCTTGCGGCCGGCGGCACTTCGGCACCAGCGGAGTAACCGCACCCCTCCAAGGGCGTCTCGTGGTGAGCGCGGGACTTGGCGGCATGGGCGGAGCGCAACCGTTGGCCGCGACCATGAACGGGGCGGCGTTCCTGGGCGTCGAGGTGAATCGCGAGCGCATCGAACGCCGTTTGCAAACGAACTATCTGGATCGCCAAAGTGACAATATCGACGAGGCACTTGGTTGGCTGCTGGAGGCGAAGCAGCGCGGGCAGGCTCTTTCGGTGGGTCTGCTCGGCAACGCGGCGGCCGTGTTGCCGGAGTTGGTGCGCCGCGGCGTCGTTCCCGACGTGCTGACGGACCAGACTTCCGCGCACGATACGCTCAACGGTTACGTCCCATTGACAGAAACTTCCAATGAGGATCTTGAATACCTTCGCAACCATAATCCGCAAGAGTATGTGCGGCGGGCCGTCGAATCGATTGGCGTTCATGTGCGGGCCATGCTGGAACTGCAAGCGCGCGGCGCCGTCGTCTTCGATTACGGCAACAACATCCGCGCGCAGGCGGTCGAGGCGGGCGTGACCGACGCCTTCCGCATTCCCGGTTTCATCCCGGAATACATTCGTCCACTCTTCTGCGAGGGCCGTGGTCCGTTTCGCTGGGTGGCGCTATCCGGCGATGCGGAAGACATTTATCGCACCGATCAGGCCGTCTTGGAGACATTTCCACAGGATGAATCGCTGGCGCGCTGGATCAAACTGGCGCGCCAGCGCGTTCAATTCCAGGGACTGCCGGCACGCATTTGCTGGCTGGGCTACGGCGAACGCGCCCGGCTCGGTCTGCGTTTCAACGACATGGTGGCGCGCGGCGAACTGAAGGCACCCATCGTGATTGGCCGCGATCATCTCGACGCCGGCTCGGTGGCATCGCCCAACCGCGAGACGGAAGGCATGCGCGATGGCTCCGACGCTATCGCCGACTGGCCGATCCTCAACGCACTCATCAACACGGCATGCGGGGCGAGTTGGGTCAGCGTCCATCACGGCGGCGGCGTGGGCATCGGCTACAGTTTGCACGCCGGTATGGTCGTCGTCGCCGATGGTAGTCCCGAAGCCGCCATGCGTTTGCAGCGCGTGCTGACGAGCGATCCGGGCACGGGTGTCCTACGCCATGTGGATGCGGGATATGAGTCGGCGATTTGCTGCGCCCAAGAGCGCGGCGTGATGGTGCCGGGATTGAATTATTGAACCGAACGTGATTGTATCACAACAGATGCACGGTTTGAAGGAGTATCTTCCCCATCATCAAGATTGGGAACCGATGATCGTCATTTTCTCCGGTGCGGGTTCATAGCCAGCTTGGCTCCGTCCTCGACGAATCCACTCAATCAAGGCCGGGATGTGCGGGTCGAGCCAGGCCGCGTTATTATCGGCGAACAACCATATCTGCCAATGCCGAAGCATTATTTCTGTCCTGATTTCTGGCGAGTTTATCGATGACCTCCTCGGGGAGGTCGCCGAACGTGGTTGTCCACTTCTGAAACTCTTGCTCGTCAAATTCTGCCTCGCATTGGGCGGCGGCCTCGATAAGCACAGGTCGAGCCAAGATACCTTCGCTCATTAGCGTTTCGGATCGATCTGGTAGAGAAAATTCTGCGGGAAGAGCTTTGCCAGCCATCCTTGCTTCCGCTCATCAGAGTAGACGGGTGTTGCCGTCAGTCCCAACAGAAACAAGTCTGGAGAACTCTCGCGTAAGCTAGTCACGAGGTTCCGGTAGGTTGGTGCAGGGGCATGATGAGCTTCATCGAACACGATCAAGAGACGATTGCCTGTCGCCTCCAGAAATGTTCGCAGGGCGGGATGGTCGTTCTTGAGCGCGTTTGCCATGCTTGGCAAGGAACCGATCACAACATCATCGTCCGGCCGAATCGAGTACACGGGGAATTGCCCGATCGCTCCGGAAACGACACGCACGGCTAGCCGCCGCTTTGGCTCGCCGATCAACCCGGCCAGTTCCTTAAAGCAGTGGAACGCCTGTTCTAGCAAATGGTGTGTGGGCCAACCACAAGACTTTGTAGCCGTTGCTCAACGGCCCGCTGCATGCGAAGTGGACAGCCGTGAAGGTCTTGCCTCCTCCTGTAGGAAGCACGAGAATTCCTCCATGGGGCGAAGTTGTTTTCCTCTGATACCACTTGTTGAGTTTGTGTAGTGCTTGTATCTGATGCGAAGCTGGATCCCTCGTGGTTTTCTCTCGCCTCCGCCGCCCCAAATCGTCTTCGCCGTAGAACCATCTTGACGCTTTTAGTTGAGTCATGGCGAACCCATTTCTGCGATTATTGAAGAAATAGAGCGGACAATCTATCCATGTATTCATGACGATGCCCCAAGCATTCAAGGGCAAATAAAAAAAATCGGGCAGAACGGGCGAGCCAGAGCGGAATTTGAAATGCGGAAGAATGATCTAGCGTTGCAACGAGAGAGCAAGTATAAGACTCACCCCTTGACTCTGAGTTACTCGGATCCGATGTCGGGCGTTGACTTCCGCATCGCCAACCAAAGGAGGACTTCATGCTCCGCCGGCCGCCTTTGCCGTTGGTCCTAGCTGTGTTGACGCCGATGCTGTGGACGCCATTGGTCCATGCCGCGTTGGAATGCGCCCAGCCGTTGGTTGAAAAGGGCGAGGTTCGTAGCGGGGTGCCGCTGTCGCATCATTTCCCCTTCGTCAATCGCGGCCCCGACGCCGTCGAGGTCATTGAGGTGCGGCCCAGCTGCGGCTGCCTGGCGCCGAAGCTGGAGCAGCGTCGCTTTCAACCGGGCGAATCAGGCGTACTCGTGCTGGAGGTCAACACGCTGACCCAGCCGGCCGGGGCGAATACCTGGCGCGTAACGATTCGCTACAAGACGGGAGGCGTTGAGCAGGAGTTGCCTCTGTACATCTGCGCCCGCGTCGTCACCGAGATTAGTGTCGAGCCGCCCTCGTTGGCCATTTATACGGACACTTCCATCAGCCACGAGATCACCGTCATCGACCGTCGCACGGAGCCACTGATTGTCCGCGCCGTGCCGGTATCGTCGCCGTATGTGCGCACGCATCTCGGCGAATTGCATCGTAACAAGACGGGCCAGTGGACTCGCGCCATCCAGGTAGAAGTAAAGGCCGACTGCCCTGAGGGCACCCACGAGGAGACGCTACGCATCTGCACCTCCGATCCTTTGTACGCGGAGCTGAAAGTGCCGTTCACGATCGTCAAACGCGCCCGCCAGCAGGTGAGCGCGGCCCCCAGTTCCGTCGTGCTGTCCGAGTCCGCCGGTCAACCGCTGCCGGCGCGGATCGTACTCTTGAGCGCGGCCGATGATCGAGACGTGCGCATCGAGCGTGTCGAGGCCGATGATACGGCGATCGACTGCCATTGGGCGCAAGGCCCCGGCCACCGGGCGACGCTCAAGATCCGCGTCGATCGAACGCGCATCAACGGCGACAGCCTGCGCAGCGCCGTCCATGTGCATTTGAGTGGGCCGACGCCGCAAACGATGACGATTCCAGTGAGTTGCATGCTTCATTAAACGATTCCTCGTTCTCGGCAAACCGTGTAGAATGCGATAGCGATTCCGTGCGGGATTGATATGTGGCGGAGGGCTGTTGCCATGCCTGTACTCCATCTGAATGATGTGCCAGATGAGGTGTATACACGGCTCCAGCAACTCGCCGCGGCCCACCATAATACGCTGGAAGTGGAAGTCCTCCGCCTGCTGCACGATCTCTTACTAACCCAACCCTCGTGTTATTCTCAGGCGGAACTGCTCGCCGAGTTACGCCTTCGCAGCTTCACCCCTCCACCCGGCACGCCCGACAGCGTCACGCTATTGGCGGAGGATCGGGGACGATGATTACCTCCATAAATGGGCGATGCGGATCTCTACTTTCCATGGATCGTCCACGCCGCCTCACGATAATCTTCTGCACTCAACCACCAGGCGCGTACCGCCGGCGGCGTGGTCGTCAGCGAGATGATGAGGGCGATGGTTCGCGGCCAATCGACGCCGCGTTCCCGATCCTTGCGACTGGGCATCGGCTCTGAGGTGGGATGGGAGTGATAAACCGCCAGCACTTCTAACCCCTGACGGCGAATGTCCCTCCATGCGGAAAACAAACTTCTCGGTTCCGACTCGAACTCGATCGGACTGGCGGCGGCGTTGAGCAGCGGATAACGCAATCGTACCTCGCCGACGCCGTCTTCGCGGATCACGCCCGCCAGTAGACCGCAGCATTCCAGCGGCGTTTCCGCCCGCGCATGCCAGAGCATTCCGTCGAAAATAGATCGAGAAATGCTTAATTGTTGGAAGGGGTCGGCGGCCATGTCTTTCCGTCTCGTGCGCTCACAGCTAGGATACCGAGAGTTAACGCGCAATCATCCGGGAGATAGTGGGGCGACACATGGCACGCGATAAAGTTATCTTAGCGTATTCCGGCGGGCTGGACACATCGGTGATGGTCCCGTGGATCGGCGAAAAATACAACCTCGATGTGGTGACGTTCACGGTGGACCTCGGCCAAGGTGAGGACATCGAACGCATCCGTCAGAAGGCGCTGCGTACCGGCGCGGTCGATGCCGTCGCCCTGGATGCCCGTAACCTGTTCGTCGATTGCTTCGTCTTCCCGGCGCTCATGGCCGGAGCCATGTACGAGGGCAAATATCCGTTGGCGACCGCTTTGGGTCGGCCGCTTATCGCCAAGCTGATGGTCGATGCCGCTCGCCAACATAACGCCAAGGCCGTCGCGCACGGCTGCACCGGCAAAGGCAACGATCAAGTTCGCTTCGATGTCACCTTCCAGACGCTCGCCCCGGATTTGAAGATCATCGCTCCGGTGCGCGAATGGAAAATGAGCCGCGATGAAGAAATCGCCTTCGCGGCCAAACACAATATTCCGGTTGAAGCGACAAAAGAGAGTCCTTATAGCGTTGACTTGAACCTGTGGGGTCGTAGCTGCGAAGCGGGCGTTCTCGAAGATCCGTGGGACGAACCGCCGGCCGATGCTTTTGCCTGGACGATCGATCCGCTCAAGGCACCCAATGAGCCGGTCTATGTCACCATCGACTTCGAGCAAGGCAAGCCGATGGGTCTGGATGGGCAAAAACTCGATGGTGTGCCGCTCATCGAACGGTTGAACAAACTCGGTGGTCAACATGGGATTGGCCGGATCGATCACGTCGAGAATCGGCTGGTCGGTATCAAGTCGCGCGAACTGTATGAAGCGCCGGCGGGGGTCATTCTGCATGAGGCGCATCGCGAGCTAGAGACGCTGTGTCTGAGCAAGCAGGCGGCGCGTTTCAAGACTTTGGTATCGCAAGAATATGCAGACATAATCTATAATGGATTGTGGTTCAGTGCCTACCACCAAGATCTGTTCGCCTTCGTGGCCAGCAATCAGCGTTTCGTCGCCGGCCAGGCGCGGGTCAAACTGTACAAGGGCAAGGCCACCGTCGTTGGCCGTAAGAGCGAGCATAGCCTGTACAGCAAGAAACTGGCCACTTACGAGAGCGGTGATAGTTTCAATCACGAAGCCGCCCAGGGCTTCATTCGCCTATTTGGTCTGAGCCAGCAGACACAAGCGCAACGGCAGCTGCTCAAGGGCGGCAAGGGTTTCGATCTACCGGGCTTACTCGGACCAACGTAAACAGTGTTCAGTGTTCAGTTTTCAGTTTTCAGTCAGGCGTGTGGCTACTGAACACTGAAAACTGAAAACTGAACACTGAACACTGTTAGGAGGAATACCGATCATGGGGAGCGACATGATGGACATGGAGCAGCTGGCCGCTTATCTTCAGCGCGACGTGCGCGAGGTGGGTAAGCTGGCCAGCCGCGGTCATCTGCCCGGCCATAAGGTCGGCGGTGAATGGCGCTTCGCGCGGGCCGAGATCAATCAGTGGATCGAAACCCAGATGCCCGCGCTGACGGAGAAGCAACTGACCAATCTCGAATCGTCCGGCACGCGCGGCGGCGACGGCGAACCGCTGTTGGCCAGCCTCCTTTCCGAAGCGAGCGTGGCCGTTCCTCTGATTGCCTCGTCGCGCGCTTCGGTCCTCAAGGGGCTGGTGTCGCTGGCCGAGCAATCCTGGCAGGTCTACGATTCGGAGGCGGTATTGGATGCCGTTCGCCAGCGTGAGGAGATGGCCAGCACGGCGTTGCCGTCCGGCGTGGCCATTCCTCATCCGCGCCGTCCTCTGCCGGCCGCGCTGGGCGAATCCGTTCTGGCGTACGCGCGCACTGCTTCGGGCATCCCCTACGGCGCTCCGCATGGCATTCTCACCGACATGTTCTTCCTCGTCTGTTGTCGCGACGATCGCACGCACTTGCGCGTGCTGGCCCGGTTGACCCGCTTGTTCTTGCGGCCCGGCTTCCTCGATGAATTGCGCGCCGCCGAGACGCCGCAGGAATCATGGGAGAAGATCACCAGCGCCGAACAGCAATTGCTACCTTCCTAATCCGCTATGGACCCGACGGTTCGCAGCTTGATTGCTCGTTTGCACGATGCCGGTTCTCGCTATGTCCTCGCGGCTACCGGTGGGGGCGTGGGGGCTGCTGCCTGGTTGCTGTCGGTGCCGGGCGGTTCGCGCACCATTCTCGAAATCGTGGTGCCCTACAGCGAACAGGCTCTGTGCGAGTTCCTCGCTCATTCCCCTGCTTCCTTCTGCTCCGTCGAGACGGCGCGCCTCATGGCTCAGCGCGCGCGCGAACGCGCCCAATGGTTGGCACCCGGCCAACCTGTCGCGGGTATCGCCTGCACCGCCAGTCTATGCTCGGATCGATCCAAGCGCGGCGAGCATCGCTTTCATCTCGCCATTCAGACGATTCAGGCGATGCGGACCTATTCGCTGACGCTGACCAAGGAAGCGCGCGACCGAGAGGGCGAGGAGATGGTACTCGATCGCGTACTGCTCAATGCGATGGCCGAGGCGTTCGGTATCGCCGAGCGCGTCGCCGTTCCGCTTTTGCCCAGTGAGGCAATTGTCTCGGAGACGCGGCCGGCGGAAGATGCGTTGGCCGCGCTTCTGGAGGGACGAATCGCTGCCGTATGCGTCGAAAGCGATGGGCGCGTGCGAAGCGAGGGATCACGGCCGAAAATGCTGCTGCCGGGATCGTTCAATCCCATCCACGATGCGCACTGCCGGCTGATGGAAACGGCCGCACGGCTGGTCGGTGCGTCCGCCGCGTTCGAGTTAAGCATCGTCAACGCCGACAAGCCGCCGCTGACAGATGAGGAGGTTCGGCGGCGAATGGTTCAATTCGCTTGGCCTGCGCCGCTATGGTTGACACGCGCGCCGACCTTCGCGGACAAGGCCCAACTTTTTCCCGGCGCGGTGTTCGTCGTCGGCGCGGATACCGCCGCGCGCATCGTGCAGACACGGTTCTATGGCGAGAGTGAAACTCAGATGAACGAGGCGCTGAACACACTGCGAAGCCAGGGTTGTCGTTTCCTCGTGGCGGGGCGTGTGAATGTCGAGGGGCTGTTTCTTGGACTGGATGAGCTCACAATTCCGGCCGCGCACCGCGATCTATTCACGGCCATTCCGGTCAGCGATTTCCGCATGGATCTTTCTTCGACGCAACTGCGGATCAAGGTTGATCCGTCCAACGTGCCGGTGGATACCACCCCGCGTTCACGTCCAGATGGTGGTTGATGAAGAGATTGTAGGATCGCCCGAAGAAGAGATCGTGGGGATAAGTGGCCGAGGGCCGAGTCCGTTCCGGATCGAGCAGGCCCGCCGCGACGCAAGCCTCGGTGACTAACTCGGAGCAGAAGTAACTCCAACGACTCCCGCCGTGCGGCTTACCCATGTAGTAGGTGCGAAGTGGTCCCCGTGTGCGAAAGGGCGTCAACTGTACGCCCAGACGTTGCAGGGCGAAGCGTTTGCCATCTTGGGCCAGGGCGAACTCAGTCAATCGGCACGATTGCTCGGGCGTCAGCGGCACACAGCGCCGGCGAATCCACACATAGCCCTTGTCCGCGTATTCCTTCAAGTGCGGCAGCATGTCCAGGGTTCGCACCCACATACAATCATTAGGACCGGCCTCCAGCACGGCCAGGCTCCCGTCAGGCCGAGCGAAAATAATCGCGGAGCCGTTGGGATCGAACGCCAGCGCCATCCAGTGCGTGACACGCCAGAAGACCGAATGATCCATGCGCAGCACGATGTCGCCGGGTTGGGGCAGATACGGTTCTGCCGGTAGACGCCGCACCTTGTCGATGCAAAAGGCAGGCTGGTACAGGTACGAGCCACAAGGCTCCGCTGCCGGCATCGAAATAGGGGAACCCGACACCAACAGCAACGAACACAGGATGGCCAGCATAAGGTGCCGCTCCGTGGCTTACGTTGGCGGAAGTAGCTCTTTCTTCTATCCGCCTTCGGGGCGGTCGATATTCACTCTTTTGCTCCGATTCTTATCCGCGAATCGCCGGCGGCCATTAAACCGGATAATCGACGCATCAGGGATCTTCCTCACGAAAATCCGGCCCCAGCGCCTCGCGCAATGCCGGATCGTCAATCAGGTCGGCGAACTCGCGCAGCCAGTGGCGCGTCTCGTCCTCGGTCAATCCGTCCGGCTTGGCGAACGGCTCCTTCGTGGCGGGCTTCGGCTGCCGCAAGCGTTCCATTTCGTCGAGATAATCCATGCAGCCGAGCATCGGACACCGCCGGCGGCGGGCGGCCTGCTGGATACGGTGATCGTCGGAGATGACGGTCAACTGCCCCGGCGTCGCCTCGCGCTGGATCAAGTCCTCAATCACATCGTCCGCCTCGCTATCTAGTGCGTACCAGATATGAATGCCGTGATAATCCTCTTCCGGGACTGCGGCGCGGCGCGCGCGGGAAGCATCGAAGACAACCGTGACGGCGGCGACATCCGCCTGATGGGTGTCGAGCAAGTGGCCGAGCAGAGCGAGGCGCGCCTTCTCCAAACCGTGCGGCCCAGCCTTGCCGGACAGCAGGCCCATCGCATGCAGCAGGTTGTAGCCATCGATGAGGTAACGCATAGGCACCCTGCCAACAGATCATGGCGACGCTTCAATCGATTGTGGCAACGGATGTCCGTGGCGAGAAGGGGGAAAAAAAGAGAGGCGTCGCCGCGGGGCCACGCCTCTTCTCTATATCAACGGCCGAATCCTCGGCCGGCTTAGGGGAGATCCGGCTCCTCGGAGGACCGGGTGTCCTCCGGTTCCTCGGCCGGTAAGCTGTAGGTTTCTCCGAGCCAACGACCCAGGTCGATCGTCTGGCAGCGCTTGCTACAGAACGGAAAATGAGGCCATTCCGCGAAGCTCTGCCCTTCCATCTCGCGACCACAGATCGGGCAGGACACCTTTATCATCGGTCGATTCCACTCAGGACTTGGAGCTTTTCTTGTCGCTTTTGTTGCCCTTACTCCCGCTGTCTGTTGTGGCCGCGCCGTTTGTGCCGGTCGTGCCTTTTGTGTCGGTCGCGCCCTTGGCGTCGCCCGAGGACTTGCTGGATGCTTCCTGGTCGGCCTTGGCCGCGCTCTTGTACGATTCGCTGCGATAATCGGTTTCGTAGAAGCCGGAGCCTTTGAACAGAATCGCCGCTCCGGTGCCGAAGACGCGGCGAAGTTTCGCCTTGCGACACTTGGGACACTTCTTCAGCGGCGCATCGCTCATCGCCTGAAATTCGTCGAAGTTATGCTCGCAAGCATCGCATTGATATTCATAAGTCGGCATGTTCCGTTGGTCTCCCAGGATGGCCGCGTTTCGTTTCGCGTGAAACGGAACGCGGCGTTATTCAGGTTTGTCCGGCGTCGCGGACACGGCCACGCGCGCCGGTCGCAGAACGCGGTCGTGAATCATGTAACCCTGTTCCAGCACTTGTACGACGGTCATCGGCGGATAGTCGGCACTTGGTTGCTGCATCACGGCCTGATGAAGATTGGGATCGAACGGCTGTCCCTGCGCCTCGATGCGAGTAATGCCGTGGCGGCGCAGGATGTCGAGCAACTGCGCCCTCACCATGACCACGCCTTGAACCAACGGCCCTTTTTCGCCGACTTGCTCGGCGGCGACGGTAGCGCGTTCGAGATTATCCAGGGCCGGCAGCAGATCCGCGGCCAACGGCGTCTGGGCGAATCGGCGTTCCAGGACGAGATCGCGCTGCATGCGCTTCTGGTAATTCTCGAAGTCCGCCCGCGTGCGCTGGGCCAGATCGAGATACTCATCGCGCTTCTGCTCGGCCGATTGGAGATTGGCCCGTAGCGCATCCAGGTCGTTCAGCACCTGCTCGCCCGCCTCGGTTGAATCATTGCGTTGCGTCATGGCATCTCATCTCTCTCTTACCAGCCCGGAGCGCCAGCGACGGGTTTCCTGTCGTTGGCGCTCCGGGCTGGTAGGAAAACCATCGCATCACGCCTTGCCCGCTGAGGCGTCGGGCGTGAAAAAGTCGCGGATGCGATCGAGAAAACTCTTGTGATCGGGCGGAATGTCGGTCCCGTCAATCGCCTCCAGTTCATGGAAGAGTTCTTCTTGGCGTTTGCTCAAGCGGCGCGGCGTGACGACACGCACATGAACAACCATATCTCCCATGCGACCGCCACGCAGACTGGGCATGCCCTTGCCGGCAATGCGAACCTCGTCGCCGCTCTGCGTGCCGCGCTTCAGGGTTTGCGTGACAAACTGACCATCGAGCGTCGGCACATCGATAGGCCGACCGAGCGCGGCCTGGCTGATCGTCACCGGAACCTCACAGTGCAAATCCTGTCCCTGACGGACAAAAAGCGGATGCTTGCGGACACGCAGGACACAGTACAAATCGCCGGGAGGCGCGCCGCGCTCACCGGCCTCGCCTTCGCCGGATAGCCGAATACTGACATCATTATCCACGCCCGGCGGTACGTTCACCGTCAACGAGCGCTCGGCCTCAATGGTGCCGCGTCCGTGACAGGTACGGCAAGGATCGGTGATGACAACGCCTTGTCCGCCGCACGCGCTACACGCTTGTTGAATACGGAAAAAGCCCTGCCCCTGAATGACAACGCCATGCCCGCCACAGCGCCGGCACTGTGCTGGCTTGGTGCCGGGTTTCGCTCCACTGCCGGAGCAGTCCGCGCACGATTCGGAGCGCGGAATCTTGATCTCTTTCTTGACGCCGCGGGCCGCTTCCAGCAGATCAATCTCAATCGCCATCTGCAAATCGCGTCCGGGTTGCGGTCCGCGACGGCGACGCCCGCCGCTGAAAATGTCGCCGAAAATGTCGCCGAACAGGTCCATGACCGAGTCGGCATTGCCGAAGTTGGGCATACCGGAGCCTTCCAGCCCCGCGTGCCCATAGCGATCGTAGGTCTGTCGTTTATGCGGATCGCGCAGAACTTCGTAAGCCTCGGCCGCTTCCTTGAATTTGATTTCGGCTTCGTGATCGCCGACGTTGCGATCGGGATGATACTGCATGGCCAACTTGCGATAAGCCTTCTTGAGAAGGTCGTCGTCGGCGTCTTTGGAAACTCCAAGGACTTCGTAATAGTCCCGCTTGCTGGCCATGCGTTTCAAGTGGTTAGTGGTTAGTGGTTAGTGGTTAGTAAAGAAAAACCCTCTGTTTTCTTCACTAACTACTAACCACTAACCACTAACCACTCCTCCTTCTGTTATCGGATGGCGCCTTGCACCTTATTGCCCGGCTCCTCCTCATCGATCTTGGTAATCATTACCTCGGTCGTGAGCATGAGTCCGGCGATGCTGGCGGCGTTTACCAAGGCCGAGCGCGTCACACGGGTCGGATCGACGATACCGGCCTTATACATGTCCACGTACTCGCCCGTATTGGCATTATACCCGAAGGTCGCCGACTTCTGCCGCGCCACTTCGTCGGCAATCACCGCGCCATCGGAACCGGAGTTCTCGGCGATCGTGCGAATCGGCTTTTCCAGCGCTCGCACCACGATCTCCGCGCCAAGTTTCTCATCGCCCGTGAGTTTGCCAGCAGCCGCCGTTACCGCTGGAATGCAGCGTAGCAGAGCGGTGCCGCCACCGGGCACGATGCCATCGGCCACCGCCGCGCGCGTGGCGTGCAGTGCGTCTTCGACACGGCCCTTGGTCTGCTTCATCTCGGCTTCGGTGGTGCCGCCGACGCGGACAATGGCCACACCGCCCGTCATCTTCGCCAGGCGTTCGCTGAACTTCTCCTTGTCGTATTCGCTCTCGGTCTGCTCCATCTGAGCGCGGATTTGACCGATGCGCTTCTCGATGTCGCCGCGCTTGCCGGCCCCGCTGATGAGCGTGCAGCTTTCCTTCTCGACACGAACCTGCTTGGCCCGGCCGAGTTGCTCCAGCGTGACATTCTCCAACTTCAGGCCAAGGTCTTCGCTGATGAACTGTCCGCCGGTCAGGATGGCAATGTCGCCGAGCATGGCCTTGCGACGATCGCCGAAACCGGGTGCCTTGACGGCGCACACATTGAGGATGCCGCGTAGCTTGTTGATAACCAGGGCGGCCAACGCCTCGCTCTCCACATCCTCGGCGATGATGAGCAGCGGCTTGGCTTCCTGCGCCACCTTCTCCAGCAGCGGCAACATATCGCGGACGTTGTTCAGTTTCTTTTCGTAGATGAGGATAAGAGCGTCCTCGAATTCGCAGGTCATGTCCGGCGTGGTGATGAAGTACGGCGAGATGTAGCCCTTATCGAACTGCATGCCCTCGACGAACTCCAGCGTCGTCTCGGAGGTTTTGCCTTCCTCGACGGTGATGACGCCGTCCTTGCCGACCTTCTCGAAAGCGTCGGCCATCAATTGGCCGATTTTCGGATCGTTATTAGCGCTGATGCCGGCCACCTGCGCCATTTCTTCCTTCTTGGACAGCTTCTTGGAGATGCCGTCCAGGGCTTCAACCACGGTCTCGACCGCCTTGTCGATGCCGCGTTTGACCGCCATCGGATTCGCGCCGGCGGTGATATTGCGCAGCCCTTCCTGATAAATCGACAACGCCAAAATGGTCGCGGTGGTGGTGCCGTCGCCGGCCACGTCGCTGGTCTTCTGCGCGACGGCGTTGACGAGCTTGGCACCCATGTTCTCGAAGGGATCCGGCAGATCGATTTCCTTGCTGACGGTGACGCCGTCCTTGGTGACGGTCGGCCCACCGAAACTCTTATCGAGAATGACGTTGCGGCCGGTCGGCCCCAGGGTCACGCCGACAGCGTGGGCCAGTTTATCGGCACCGGCGAGCAGCTTCTTGCGCGCCTCATCGGTGTAGAGCAGTTGCTTTGCCATATGTATTTGTACTCCACGAAGAGTTAAACCACGAAACACACGAAACACACGAAAAAAAGGCAAAAACAAAATTGAAAATTCCGATCACATCTTCTTCTCTTCTTGTTTTGTCTTTTTTTCGTGTGTTTCGTGTGTTTCGTGGTTTGTTGATTTACTTGGTGACTTTGGCGAGGATGTCGCCTTCCCGCATGATCTTGATTTCACGGCCATCCACTTCGATGTCGTTGCCGGTGTACCGGCCGTAGATGACCTCATCGCCCTTGCTGACCGCCAGGGCGGAGCGTTCGCCGTTGTCGCGGATTTTGCCGGGACCGACAGCCAGCACACGGCCGCGCTGCGGCTTCTGCTTGGCGCTGTCGGGCAACAAAATGCCGCCCGACGTCACCTCTTCGGCTTCCAACGGTTCCACAACGACCCGATCGTCTAGGGGTCGAATCTTCAAGCTGATGTCTTTTTCCTTCGCCATGTTCGCATGTCCTCTCATATCGTCGAGTCGCTTGCGGCTTAGCGTCCCTCGCTAAGCCGCAAGCGACTAACTCATTACATCATCCCCATACCACCCATGCCGCCCATGCCACCCATACCACCCATTCCCATACCACCCATACCGCCCATGCCACCCATTCCTCCCATGCCGCCGCCGTGGTGGTCGTGGTCATCCTCCTTCTTGCCCTTTTCGGGGATGTCCGCGATCATCGACTCGGTGGTTAGGAGCAGGCAAGCAACGCTGGCGGCGTTTTGCAGGGCGCTGCGCGTCACCTTGACGGGATCGACGATGCCGCGCTTGCGGAGATCGGTGTACTCGGCCTTGTCGGCATCGTAACCGTAGTTCTTCTCCTTGCCGCGGCGAATGGTCGCGACGACAACCGAACCGTCCAGGCCGGCGTTTTCGGCAATGGCCCGACACGGCATTTCCAACACGTTCTTGATGAGTTGAACGCCGGCTTGCTCGTCCTCATTGCCCACCTCGAACTTGTCGAGCGCCTTGCGCGTCTGCAACAGCGCGACGCCGCCGCCGGGCACGATGCCTTCGGCCAGAGCCGCGCGTGTGGCGTGCAAAGCGTCTTCGTACAGTGCCTTGCGCTCTTTCATCTCGGTTTCGGTGGCCGCTCCGACCTTGACCTGCGCGACGCCGCCGGCCAGCTTCGCCAGTCGTTCCTGCAACTTCTCGCGGTCGTACTCGCTATCGGTCGTGCCGATCTCACGGCGAATCATCTCGCAACGGCCTTCAATGGCCTTCTTGTCGCCCGCGCCTTCGGTGATGGTCGTGTTTTCGGCGTCGATCTTGACCTTCTTGGCCCGGCCCAGATCGCTGAGTTGAATCGTTTCCAGTTGGATGCCGAGATCCTTGAAGATGGCCTTGCCCTTGGTCAGTGTGGCGATGTCTTCGAGCATGGCCTTACGGCGATCACCGTAGCCCGGTGCCTTGACCGCGCACACTTGCAGAATGCCCTTGAGCTTGTTGAGTACCAGTGTCGCCAGGGCGTCGCCCTCGATGTCCTCGGCGATGATGAGCAACGGCTCCTTCTTCTTCGAGATCGTCTCCAAGAGCGGAATGAGCGACTTGGCCGAACTGATCTTCTCCTCGAAAATGAGGATGTAAGGATTTTCCAACTCGGTGGTAACGGTTTCCTGATTGGTGACGAAGTGCGGTGAAAGGTAGCCGCGATCGAACTGCATACCCTGCACGACGACGACTTCGGTTTCGGCGATCTTGCCTTCCTCAATCGTGATGACGCCGTTGGTGGCACCGACGAGCCGCATGGCCTCGGCCAATTTCTGGCCGATCTCGGCGTTGTTGTTGGCCGCGATGGTTGCGACCTCGGTGATTTCCTTATCGTCCTTGGCGTCGATCTTCTCGGCGAGTCGGCCAAGTTCCTCGACGGTGCGTTCGACGGCCTTCTGAATGCCGCGCGTCAGCGCCATAGGATCGTGGCCCGCCGCGATCATCTTGAGTCCATCGCGATAAATGGCCTCGGCGAGAACCGTGGCGGTAGTGGTGCCGTCGCCGGCCACATCGCTGGTCTTGCTGGCCGCTTCCTTGACGAGTTGCGCTCCCATGTTCTCGTAGGGATCGGTCAATTCGATCTCCTCGGCCACGGTGACGCCGTCCTTGGTGACATTGGGACTGCCCCAGCCCTTGTCGATCACGGCATTGCGACCGCGCGGCCCCAGGGTGCAGCGAACCGCCCGCGCCAGTTTGGTGACGCCGGACAAGAGCTTCTGCCGCGCCTCATCGCTGTAGGTTAGCTGTTTGGCCCCCATTCACACATCTCCTTTTACTAGGTTCACGTCCGTCCGATTGCGTAAATCTACTCGTTGCCTCCGGAATCGCGGAGGATCACAACGATAGGATGTCTTCTCGCTCGTATGCGTCCTACGGTAGCAAGCGTTGTGCCGGAAAGGGAATAATCCACAAATTGCTTTCAAAAAACGACTTATGCGAATTGCTGCTTGGCGGGAGAGGAGACAAAGCCGTCAATTTGGCAGAAACGAATACGGCGGCTGACAAAAAGTGTCAGAGTATTTCGATGGGGTAGGAAGTCATCCAGATGTCGATCTGCCGGAAGCGCGTTTTGAGACGTTCTTTGAATTGCTGGAAGAACTGGCGGATCTCCGCGGTATCCGGGACATCAACGAACACGCGGACGAGTTCATCGCGGTAGGATTGGCCCTGATGGTGCCAAAGCCCGCGAATGATTTGAGTTTCTGACGAAACGGCACCGAACCGCTGTTCTAACTCCAGTAGGGTATCGACGAGCAATTCCTCCGGCATCGGCTGCTGATCGTTAAACCGCCGAGGCAGGAGGATTTCGTACCGACGGAATGAGTTGCTCATAGGTGGCGCGGCCTTCCACGATGAACGAAATGCCTTCCAGGGCAAGGGAAGGAAGGGCGTACTCTGGCACCAGCATCTCTCCCGTGGCCCAACTCTTGAACGAGAAGCGGCCCGCCAGGTAGCCCAAGGCGCGGCGTTTCGACGTCTCATCGGTAAAACGTATGCGGATCATGGTAAAATTATATCCCCATCCGTCCCCTTTTAGCAAGAGGTATTCCTCCCGGCCAGAATGACCAGCGGTGCGGCATGAGAGATGCTTCTGTTTGACGGCCAGTAGATCATTCCATTAGCATAACAACTTGCTTTGCCATCCCCTCCCCTTTTGGGATGTGCCGGGCAAGGTCAGATGGAGAGACCATGCAGGTAGCCATTCAACCTCAACAGCCTGAAACCACGCGAAACGGGAACGATTCGTCGATCCATCGCTTGCTGGAAGTTCTACCGGCGGCGGCGTACACCTGCGACGCCGAAGGACTCATCACCTACTTCAACCGGCGTGCTGTCGAGATTTGGGGACGAGAACCGAAGGTGAACGACCCCATCGACCGCTACTGAGGCTCGTTCAAACTCCTGGTTGGTGGTTCACCAATCGCGCACGATCGATGCTGGATGGCGCTGGCACTCCAAGAAAACAACGGATACAACGAGCAGGAAATCGTTGTCGAACGCCCCGATGGCAGCCGCCGCACCGCCCTGGCTCACGCCAATCCCCTTCACGATGAGTCCGGTAAAATCGTCGGCGCGGTGAATATCCTGGTGGATATCACCGACCGCAAACGCACCGAAGAAGAAGTACGCGAAGCCAGTCGCCGTAAGAGCGAGTTCCTGGCGATGCTGGCCCATGAATTGCGCAATCCTCTGGCCCCAATTCGCAATGGTTTGCAAATTCTGCGGCTGGCCGGCAACAACAGCGCGGCGGCGGCGGAAGCCCGGTCGATGATGGAACGGCAGTTCGGGCAAATGGTGCGGCTCATTGACGACCTGCTCGATCTGTCGCGCATTACCAAGGGCAAGATTGAACTTCGCAAGCAGGAGCTAGATCTGGCGGGCGCGGTGCAGGACGCCGTGGAAACCAGCCGTCCCCTCATCGAAGCGTCGGGCCATCAACTTACGGTCACGCTCCCGCCTGGGCCGGTCTATGTCGATGGCGACCGAACCCGGCTGGCACAAGTGTTCGCCAACTTGCTCAACAATAGTGCCAAATACACACCGCCGGGCGGCCGCATTTCCCTGACCGTCGAGCGGCACGGCAGCGATGTGGTGGTGACGGTCAAGGATAGCGGCGTCGGCATTTCCGCCGAGATGCTGCCGAAGATTTTCGATATGTTCACGCAGGTGGATCGCTCGTTGGAGCGCGCCCAGGGCGGATTGGGTATCGGCTTGAGTTTGGTGCGCGGACTTGTCGAGATGCACGGCGGCCGAGTGGAAGCCCATAGCGAAGGTCACGGCAAAGGAAGTGAGTTCCTCGTCCGTCTCCCCGTCCTGCTCTCGCCCCATCGAAACCATCAACAACACGGCGAGGGCCATTCGCCTCATTGCTCCTCGGCATATCGCATTCTGGTCGTGGACGACAACAAAGACTCGGCTATCAGCTTGGCCATGATGTTGAAGATCATGGGTCACGATACCCGGACGGTTCACGATGGCCTTGCAGCCGTGGAGGCGGCCACGGCGTTTCGGCCCGATGTGATGTTGCTCGACCTTGGCCTGCCCAAGTTGAGCGGCTATGAAGTCTGCCGCCGCATTCGAGAACAACCGTGGGGCGAGGGCGTGGTTCTCATCGCCCAGACCGGCTGGGGGCAGGAAGAGGACAAATGCCGCTCGAAGGAAGCGGGCTTCAACTTCCACATGGTCAAGCCCATCGATCCCGACGCCCTGGAAAAACTGCTGGCTGGGCTGTTGGTGGTTCCCGCCTGAACCGGACGCCGACCCGACTCAAAAGGTGCCTCCATGCAATCCGCTTATTGCACGCGGATATTTGTTTTCGCGATCTGCCTGTTGCTGGGATTGTCCGGCGCGGTGTGGGGGGCGGAAGAACCTTCCCCCGATTGGACGAAAGCCGATCGACAACCCCCGCCGACGGCCGCCGAAACGCGCGCCTTGATGAAACGCTTGCTCCAGTACGTTCACGACCATCATCTCAAAACGAACGACAAATCCCCGCAGCGCGGCATGGTTTACGAATACTTCGACACGCGCCGTGCCGGACAGTTCGATCAATGGGTGCAGGGCGAGGCGCTGGATACCATGCACGACGGCGCTTGGCTGGCTGCCGCGCTGGTCAACGCCTACCGAGCGACCGGCGACGACGCCTTCAAGGATTTTCTCGTCCGCTGGCAACTGCCCTTTTACGCCAAGATGCTCAATCATAGTGACCGCCTTTTTTCGGCGAAGCACAACGACGCCCGGCCGGCGGCGCATCGCTTCGACCGCGAACACATGCTGCAAGAAGGCGAGAAGGGTTTCGTGCCTTACTGGTGGGACGATGGCGCTTCCGTCAGCCTGGAACGACGACGCGAACGCAATCCGCTCGCGCCGTTCGTCTGCACCGACCGTCTGGCCGGCAAAGCGAATCCGAAGTTCCTGCTTGACGGCTATTCGCACGGCTCGTCGAACCACATGGCCCAGGATCTCGGCGTCATGCTGGAGTTGACCTGGCTGTTGCTGCGTGAAGCGACCGACCCGGCCGAAAAGAAGTTGGCCGCGGAGATGGCCGAGGCCGCGAAGAATCTGCACGAGTGCCGCATGCGCCATCACGGTCACATTCCCATGTGCGACGCTCCCGCCGCCCTCGCCGCCGGCGATGCCGCCCTCATGAAGCACGTTCCCGATCAAAGCGCCGCAGCCGCCGCCACGCTGGTCAATCACTCTTACCGCGCCCTCTACGATTTCAAGCCGGGCCAGCGGCAGGCGTTTCCCGGCTTCGCCGACGATCAGGAGTATCGCTATTACTTCGGCATCGCCCGGCACGGCGGCAAACTGCCGCGACCGCTTGCCTTCAAGATGATCTATGACGCCTACACGGAACCTCTTCTTTATCGCTATTACTCCGACGATGCGGCGGTACCGGCCGGGATCAATCGTTTCGATTTGCACCCTTATTTCGCCGTGGATGGCCGGCTGACCGATTATCGTTCCGACCGCAAGGGGCCAGGCGGTAAACCACGTCCCATCGGCTCGCGCATGGGACCGCAAAACATGGCCTGCTGCGGTTGGGCGCTGCAAGCGCTGCATGCCTATCCCGGCATCTGGGAGGAACGCTATCGACGCGAGTTCGCCAAGGATTTGCGCGTGTACATTGACGATCGGCTACCGAAAAGCTCCCTCGATCCGGCACCGGCGACAACCGTGCAACTTGGCTCCGCGAAGTTGGAATTGCTCAGCACCCGGAATACGCTTCGCGTCAAGGGCGAAGTCAAGGGCGATGCCGTCACCTTAAAGCTATTCAGCCGGCCCGATGGCAAGGGGCACCACGCCATCGTTACGCTGGATAGACGAGATCAGGTAGTTAACGATCGTGGAGAAAAGATAATCATCCAGATGCTCAAAAAAACACCCGCCGAGGGCGGTTTCCGCTTCGATCTGGAATTGCCTTACGGCGTCGTCAAGGGACAGAAGTTCTGGGCTAACGGCGTCGAGCATGGCCGTTACTCCGTGCAAGCCGGCGACGATCGCCGTAATTTCTACCTGCTGAGTCCCGAAAAACAGGTGAAAGCGCGACTCGAACACGAACTGGCGGGCGGTCTGCGCACCTGGGAAGCGATTTTCAAGCAGAGAGATTATATCCCGACGGGGATCAATGCCGGCGCGGACTGGGAGCATTTCTCTGACAGCGGCGGCTACGCTCATCTGTTGAACGCGGCGGCTCAGTGGCTGTTCGTGCTGGATGGCAAGAGCGACTGGGAACAGCACCGTGTTCCTGTCTTGCGAGACTCGCCCGAGCCAGAAGCGTAAGCGAGGAGATCGCTCCTTCGCTTACGCTTCTGGCTCTGATAAGACTTTCCGCTGGAAACGCCGTCCCTTCCTTCGATACCATAACATCGTCGGGGGCGGCAATGTCCGGCTGGAAAGCCGGAGCCACCGAATGAAGCACGGAGATAACGAGATGAGACGCAGTGTGTTGCTGGTATCCGCGTTCGCGTGCTTGTTCGTCCTGGTCCTCAGCGCTCCGGGTTTCGTGCGCGGCGACGAGCAGGAGGCGCAAAAACTCGCTCAGCAGGCGCTACAGTTGCTGGGCGAGAAGAAATACGATCAGGCCATCGAAGCCATCCACAAGGCGATCCAAATGGCACCAAGCAACGATCGTTATCTCATGATCGCCAGCGAGAGTGAGCGGCGAGCCGGTCGGTTCGCTGAAGGCGTCAAGGATGCCCTGGCCGCCATTAAAATAAACGATAACAATGGTCTTTATTATGCGTTAGTCGCCGCCAATGCCTACGGCAACGAGGAGCCTGAGTTGGCGCTGGAATACTGTCGTAAGGTGATCGCGATGGGGCCGAAGAAGGCCGGTCAATCCGTCTACAACGACGCCAAGGCATACGAGGATATGCTCGTCAAGAAGATGTACACCATCACCTGGAATCTTGATCCAAGCAAACGCCAAGCCCCCGGCAATACCATCGCGGTGGCTCTACCCAAGGGCGACTTGCCCTATCAGAGTGTCAGCGTTGAGGTGAAGGGTGCCAAGAGCCATCGAATCATCAAGGGCGAAAGCAACGACATGATGCGTGTCGTGCCCAACGGCGATAAGCCGTTCCAGGTCATCACGAAAGTGACTGTGCAGCCGGTCAGCTACAAGGCGAAGCTGGCGAAGGCCGGGAACGGATCGCTGCCGGTCAACGCCCGCGCGTATCTCGGAGCGGGCGAGGGATTCAATCCTGCCAGCCCCGTGTTGAAAAAAATCGCTGCGGAAGTGAAGGGCAAGAACAGCGTCGAGACGGTCAAGAATATCCTGGCGTGGCTCCACAAGAACATCAAATACAAGGAAGAAACCTCAAACATTACCAAGCTGGATTTCAAGACGGTGGACGAGATTGTCGAGCGTGGCCACGCCGAATGCCGCGGTTACACGGTGTTATTCACGGCCCTGTGTCGCGCGGCTGGCGTGCCGGCGCGGCCGGTTTGGGGTGTGCTGTTTCTGCCCAAGGGGTTTTCCAGCCATAACTGGGATGAAGTCTACATCGCCGGTGTGGGCTGGGTGCCGGTGGACCCGCAGAAAGTGGAGACGTTCGGCTGGCTGCCGATCAACCGTGTCCGCATGTTCATGGACCTACGCAAATCGTCCAAGTCGGATGAGAACCTGCCGCTGCTGAATCTGATGTACATGAACGGCGAGAAATTACAGTACGAGCAATCGCGCTGATTCGCTTGCGGCTTAGCGCGAAACCGCAAGCGAATCATGTGGTGTATTCCGCGTTCAAGCGAATATATTCCTGCGTCAAATCGCACGTCCAGAAAGTACACCGGCCCGCGCCGAGGGTGAAGCGCAAACGCAGGTGAACGTGGCGCTCGCGCTTCAGATACGCCGAGGCGGTCGCGGCGTCAAACGGTTGCGGCACACCGGCATGATACAGCAGCAGATCGCCCAGCCACAGCGATAGATGCTCTTCCTCGAACTCCACCCCCGCGTAGCCTGCGGCCGACACGATGCGTCCCCAATTGGGATCGGCACCGTGGATGGCCGTCTTGACGAGAGCGCTTTCGGCCACCGTCTTGGCCACGCGGTGCGCCTCACGATCATCGCGCAAGCCCTCAACCTCAAGGGTCACGAGATGCGTGGCCCCCTCCGCGTCCGCGGCGATTTCGCGCGCCAGCTCGCCGCATACGTCCGTCACAGCCGAGCCAAACCGCGCCAGCGCCTCCCCCTGAACGGGGACGGGCCGGTTCCCCTGACTGGCACCGTTGGCCAATAACAGAAGGGTATCGTTCGTACTGGTGTGGCCTTCGACACTGATGCAGTTGAACGTCTGGTCGGCGGCGCGATGAGCGAGTGTTGCCAGGTCCGCCGCTGACACTGCGGCGTCACTGCACACGAATGCCAGCATGGTCGCCATATTCGGACCAATCATGGCCGCGCCCTTGGCCACACCCATTACACGCACCGGCACCCCCTCCAGATCGATTTCGCGTGTCACCACTTTGATGCGTGTGTCAGTGGTCAGAATGGCGCGAGCGAGACTATCGAAGGCGAGAGGCGTATCGGCGAGGAGCGTGGCGGCGGCGCGGATGCCGGACTCGATTTGCGGCATGGGCAGATGCCGACCGATAACGCCAGTGGAGCAAACAAGCAATTGTTCGGGCCGGCATTTAAGGCACTCGGCGGCCACGGCCGTCATGGTGCGTGCATCGTCAAGGCCGCGCGGGCCGGTGCAAGCGTTGGCGTTGCCGGAGCAGATGACGACGCCGCGGATCTCCGAGGAGGGCAGTCGTTCCTGACAGACGCGCACCGGGGCCGCACGCACTCGGTTGCGCGTGAAGACGCCGGCCGCCGTCGCCGGCACATCGCTGACAAGCAGGGCCAAGTCGCGGCGATCCGGATCGGGACGGATGCCGCAATGCAGGCCGGCATAGCGAAATCCTTTGGCGAGATGCCAGGTGGTCATGGGAAAATCCTGTTTCCTTTCCGCGTCTTCTACGAACGGCGCGATCTCCGCCGGATGGATTCAATCGCGCTTCTTATAACGATAGACCCACACTTCCCCGCCGTCCTCGCTATCGCCGGCGACGTGGCAGAAGAAGGCGTTCAAGTCCCGATCATAACAGGTATTGGCAGCGAAGCGACGTTTGAGGACGCCGGCTGGGATTGGCACGGGGTCCGCCCACGAGTTGGTTTGCGGGTTGTAAACGTAGACACCGGGCGTTTTCCCTCGGAAATGGATCGCCACGACTCTGTCGTGGAGTGGGTCATATTCGTAGTAGGCTCCGTTGGTGTTGGCGGGCGCGGGAGCGGTTCCTTTGGGCTTCAGTTCGATCCAGGTAGCGCTCTCGATGTCGTAGGCCATGAGACCCTTTCCCTCTCCTCCATCTCCATCCGCGCGATAGATTCGCTTCCGCTTGGAGTCGTGACAGCCGCAGCCATCGTAACCCTTGGGCGTTGGACCTTTCGTCTTGACCTCGCTCCATCGACTCTTGGCCGGATCGAACATCGCCACGCCATTGGAACCCACTACGAGGAATTGCTTCTTGGAAGGGAGATAGTGCAATTGCGGGAACGATCCACCGGACCCCTCCAGCGAGCCGGTGGCCGGCACCCGTTCAAACTTGCCCGACGCCACATCGTAGTACCACGGAGAGAAGACCTGTTTCTTCTTGCTTTTCATCTGCTCCTCAAGCAGTTTCAACCCTTCGTCCATCTGTTTTTGGCCGCCCAGGAAGTACCGGCCTAAACCATTGCCGGCCAGAAAAGCGAATTTCTTCCGCTCGGGATCGTAGGTAAGAAACCCCCAAGCATGAATTAATGTATGGACCGGCAGAACCTGCCCGTCCTTGTCGATCAACAGTCCGTTGTCGTCGATCTTGAGTTCCTTGTCTTTGACGCGCTGGGTGAAAGTCTTGGTGTTCGTACCGGGGTAGAGGCAGAGCCAGCGATGCGCGTTGATGTCGTAGAACCACAGATCGTCCATGGCATGGCCATCCGGCTTGACGAAGCCGTGGACGCCTTCGCCGAAGAGGAATGCGCCGCCCAGGTCGGGAGCGTGGATCAGCGCTTTCGCGCCCCAGGACCGGCCGCGCGCCAGACCCCATTTCGGATCGGCGGCGGGAACGCCCAGATTCAGCCACTGGTTGTCGTCCAGCGCCTTGATCTTGTCGAGGTGCGGGCCAGGCTTGGAGGGGAGCATGGCCAGCGGTCCCTTACGCTCGATCTTTTGGGACTCGTCACCCCGCACGGCGGCGCTCCGCATGGCCACGCTAGCCAAGCTCAGAACCACGATGAGCATTCCCATTCTTGGAATTACCATATGGCTTCTCCTATCAAGGGAGTTCTCGGATACGAATCCGGCGAAACTCAAACTTACCAATCTCCGACTGGAGACCGATTACCCCCGTGGCCGGGATGCGGAACGGTCTGCCGATCATCTCGCCGTTACACTTGCAGACCGCCTCGGCGCTCACGGTACAGCGGATCGATTCGACCTCGATTTCCCGGCCATTGAGTTGGGCCGTCGGTTTGCCATCCTTGACTTTCACCTCCAGCACATCCTTGGCGGTCAGCGGCTTGCCGTTGACCACGTTGGAGATGATGCGTCCCTTGACGGCGACCTCGATCTCGTTCCAGTCTCCCTCCTTGAAGTTCTTGATGTTCTTGAAGACATTTGTCAGACCGCCCTTGTTGGTCCCGTCCAACTGCAATTGTTGCCCGTGCAGAAACACCCCGCTGTTGTTCTTTTTGTTATCGGCCGGCGTGCGGAACTCGAGTTTCAGATGGAAGTCCTTGTTGAATTGTTGAGAGGTGTAGAGACCGCGCAATCCTTTGCCGGTGGCAATGAGAAGACCATCCTCGACTTGGAAGATGTTGTCGCTGCTGGCCCGTTTGCCATCCAGTTTCTCATCGTTCGGTTTCGTCCCCGGTGGACAATAGCCGCGCTCCCAACCGGTCAGATCCTTGCCGTTGAACAGGAGTTTGTAACCTTCTTCCAACTTGAAATCGTCCGCGGCCGAGGCAGACCGAGACACGGTGCCCAAAAACGCCAGAAGGAAAATCGACGACAGCAATCCGCGCGAGACACCATTCATGTTTGTAAACTCCGAAAGATTATGGGATTCGCTGGACGAATTTTTGACCAGCCCGCGCCACCAGCAAGGGAATCCCTTATTGGCGCTGCGAGCTGGCAATTCCTTCGCTTAGTGACTATCTCATGAGTCCCCTCTCCTCTGTACTCAGGGGGTGAGGGGCTTTCGGGACGGACTCCAGAGGCAGTAATAGAATGTGGCGGCATGTTTTCAACGTGCCGCCACATTCTGTTACTGCCTCTTATACCAGGCTCCTGGTCGAGAGCAAATCGTTTCCCCGGCAAGCCGGGGGCTATGTGCGCTTGTGGAAAACGATAAACCGCTTGGCGGTCCCCTCTTCCGCGCTTATACTGCGAACAGACGCCGTGTGCATCCATACAACGTCATTGCCTACCTCCCTGGGCCGTCCACGAACCCCGTGGCGATCACCCGCCCACTTGACATGGATGGGGTAATTTCTCCCGCATGCTGAGGTTCTTCATGAAGACAAGAACGCTGCTCGCCGGCTGTTGTCTCTTTCTCTTTGTCCTGACGATGGGCATTGTGCAAACGCTGGCCGCCAAGGCGCCGGCGCCGCCGAAGAAATCCGGCCACGACTGGCCGCAGTGGCGCGGACCCAACCGCGACAATGTCTCGACCGAGACGGGCTTGCTCAAGACATGGCCCGAAGGAGGACCGAAATTGTTGTGGACCTCCGAGGACGCCGGACTCGGCTACTCCGGCCCGGCCATTGTCGGCGATCGATTGTATACGTTGGGTTCGGACGAAAAGAACGATTTCGTGATTGCCATCGATACGCGAAAAGGAACGAAGCTGTGGTCCAAGCCCATCGCGCCTTTCGTGCGCAACAACTGGGGCGGTGGTCCGCGCGGCACGCCTGCGGTGGACGGCGATTGCGTGTATGCGATCAGCGCCGCCGGAAAACTCGTTTGTCTCAAGACAGCGGACGGCGAGCAGGTGTGGTCCGTGAGTCTGCCGGGCAAAGACGGATTGGGCGGCAACAAGCCGAATTGGAATTATTCGGAATCGCCGTTGGTGGACGGCGAGCAAGTCGTTTGCTCGCCGGGTGGTTCCAAAGGAACCTTAGCGGCGCTGGATAAGAAAACCGGCAACGTGCTGTGGCGCAGCAAGGAACTCACGGACCCAGCCGGTTACTCGTCGATCGTGCCAACGACGGTCGGCGGGGTGCGGCAATACGTGCAATTGACCATGAAGGGCGTCGCCGGCGTCGCGGCCAAGGATGGACGGCTCTTGTGGTATTATCCGAACAAGAAATATCGCACGGCCGTCATTCCCTCGCCCATCGTTCACAATGACCATGTGTATGCGGTCGCCGGCTATGGCGCGGGCGCCGTTCTCCTCAAGCTGACGCCCTCCGGCGAGGGCACCAAGGAAGAACAGGTCTATGATGAGAACGCCATGCGGTTGATGGACAACAAACATGGCGGTGTCGTGCGTGTCGGCGATTACGTCTATGGTGCCTCGGATCGCGGCGGATGGACTTGTCAAGAATTCAAAACCGGCAAAAAGATGTGGCAATCGTCGAAGCTCCGCAAGGGTTCGCTGACCTACGCGGATGGCAATTTGTATTGCTACAGCGAGGACAAGGGCACGGTCGTACTTGTTCCCGCCAGTCCCGAAGGATGGCAAGAGAAGGGACGCTTCAGCATCCCCCGGCAGAGCGCCAAACGCAGCCGCAGCGGTGGCGTGTGGACGCATCCGGTGATCGCCGATGGCAAACTGTACCTCCGCGATCAAGAGTTGCTGTTCTGCTACGATGTCAAAGACAGCGGGCGCTAGAAACGTGGTTTGGATTAGCCCGGAGCGCAAGCGACGGGCCGGAATGCCCGTCGCTTGCGCTCCGGGCTGGTGGGGGAATCATGCGAATCGCTTCCAAAATCTTCCTGGCCATGTGCATCGCGGCTATGCCCCTCGTCCTCGGAGCGGCGGATTGGCCGCAGTGGCGCGGGCCGAATCGGGACGGTATATCCAAAGAAACCGGCCTGCTCAAAAAGTGGCCCAAAGCGGGGCCTCAATTGCTGTGGACCTTCGACAAGGCCGGCACCGGCTATTCCGCGCCGGCCATCGTCGGCGGCAAAGTGTACACGATGGGTGCCCGCGACAAGACCGAATATGTCATCGCCCTGAATAGCAAAGGCAAGGAATTGTGGAGCGCCAAAATCGCGCCGCTATTCGATTTCAAGGGCAACAACTGGAGTGGCGGTCCCAATGGGACGCCGACCATCGATGGCGACGTGCTTTATGCGCTGGGTAGCCAGGGCGAGCTAGTTTGCCTTGAGTTGGCCGGCGGCAAGCTTCTCTGGCATAAGAACATGCCCAAGGATTTCGGCGGTCAGGTGAGCGGCGTTGGCGGTGGGCCGGAAAACATGGGTTGGGGCTATGCCTGGTCGCCGTTGGTCGATGGCGACAAGCTCATCTGCGTGCCTGGCGGCCCTCAAGGATTGCTGGCCGCGCTCGATAAGAAGACGGGCGAAGTGAAGTGGCGGAGCAAGGATGTCAAAGATCGAGCTACCTATTCCTCGCCGATTATGGCGACCATCGGCGGCGTCAAGCAGTATATCCAGTTGACACAAGACGGCGTCGTCGGCATTGCCGCGGACACGGGCGAACTTGTCTGGTCATACAAGCGCGCTAATCCCTATCCCGATGTGGTGTGTCCAACGCCGCTCGTCAAAGGCGACATGGTGTATGTGACGGCCGGTTGGGGCGGCGGCGCGGAATTGCTCAAGATCGAGCCGGATGGCAAGAAGTTCAAGGCGACTTCGGTATGGTCCGAGAAGGAGATCGGCAATCGTCACGGCGGCGTCGTGCTGATCGGCAAATACGTTTATGGCTGCCATGAAGATCGCGCCTGGGCCTGTCAGGATTTCGCCGAAGGCGGCGAGAACAAATGGGATCCCTCACGCAACGCGCTGGGTGCCGGCTCCGTCGGTTCGATCCTCTACGCGGATGAGCGGCTGTACTGTGTGGCCGAGAAAAACAAAATCGGCGTGGTCGGCATGCTCGAAGCGAACCCGGAGAAATACACGGAGATTAGCCGTTTCACACTGCCGCAGGCGTCGAAACTCCGCAAAAATCGCGGCGGCGTGTGGACGCATCCGGTTATCTCTGATGGCTTGCTCTATGTGCGCGATCAGGAATTGCTCTTTTGCTATAAGGTGAAATGAAAAGCCGTTCGAGAGATAGCCGATTTCAATGCTCGGCGAAAACTGATTGCAGCACTTGCGGCTTCCTTCAAACTCTCTCCATGCGTACAATGCTCTTGTAGGCACCTTCAATGAAACCGCGTGTGTATCTTGAGACGACGATTCCGAGTTACTTGACCGCTTGGCTTAGCCGCGATCTCGTCATGGCGGGCCACCAACAAACGACGAGAGAATGGTGGGATACGCGGCGCGACGATTTCGATTTGTTCGTTTCACAATTTGTCATTGAGGAGGCCGGGGCCGGCGATCCTGACGCCGCAAAACGCCGATTAGAGGTATTGGTGAATCTGCCGCTTCTCGACCTTAGCGAGAATGTTTACCCCCTCGCCGATGAGTTGATGAAACGTGTTCCGCTGCCGCCCAACGCCGCAGCCGACACGCTCCATATCGCGATTGCGGCGATTCATGGCATGGAGTACCTACTTACCTGGAATTGCACTCACATCGCCAATGCGGCTCTGCGTCCCCGCATCGAAGCGGTTTGCCGTGACAATGGCTATGAACCGCCCGTGATTTGCACGCCCGAAGAATTGCTGAGGGAGTAACCAATGGCCTTAGATAGCATCATCGCCGAAGTGCGACAGACGCGCGACGAATTGGCTAAGCGCTTCAACTATGATCTCCGAGCTATGATTCAAGATGCCAGAGAACGGCAAGCGGCTGGTGGATGCAGAGTAGTAACCCTTCCACCTCGGCCTGTCAAAACAATAGTCAGCACCTCCTCGTCGAACAAACCATTGCCGCAGACCGAGCCAGCATTACGGCTTTCCGACGGTTGAAGTCCTTGCAGCCAGCCCGACTGCTGAACTTCATCGTTCGGCGGCTCCACTTGGACGCGGGGAAGACGTCGCTTCCGTCATCGCAAACCGCGCCGACCGGTCCTCGGCCAGTGCCAACGATTGAGGAATGTTCATGAACCCCAGAGCAATCGAGACGTTCAGCACCTTCGGTGTCGGCATTCTCTGTGTTGCCCTCGGTATCATGGCACTCGCAATTTTCTTCGGCGCGTTGAGTTGGTTGGGGAGTGGTGGTGCGAAGCCGGAAACCATAGCAGTTCGCGGCATTCTGAAAAAAGATACGTGGGCGACCGTCCACATGTCCGGCGCGGAAACATTCGAGCGCGTTCGCTTCATCGGCTTCACGAATACGGAGAGTATAAAGACCCGCCTTCCCCACGACCTAGATGGCATGGTGATTCTGGAAGATCCGGAGAGCAAGCGGTACATAGTTCGCGCTAGAGCGATCCGGATGATTGTCATTGCCCCAGCGACAGAAGAGCGCCGCTAAACGGCCAATGTGTTATTGAATATCGGGAGCAGGTATGTTCGCCGCGCCGCGGGACGACATCGGACGAGCGGAATTGACTCCCTGGCAAACGCAGCGATTCTCCCAGCTGTTGCGCGAAATCCTGCCCGCTAATCGCTTCTATGCCCGCAAATTCCAGCAAGCCGGCGTCGATGCTTCCTTATCGCTGGCCGATCTCGCGTGCCTGTCCTTCACGACCAAGGCCGAACTACTCGAAGATCAAGCGCGGCATCCGCCCTATGGCGAGATTCTGACCTATCCCCTGCAACGATACAGCCGGCTGCACCAAACTTCGGGCACATCGGGCCGGCCGTTGCGCTGGCTGGATACGCCCGAAAGTTGGTCGCGTCTGCTCGATTGCTGGGCGATCATGCTGCGCATCGCCGAGGTGCAGCCGGCGGATCGATTGTTCTTTCCCTTCTCATTTGGGCCGTTTCTCGGTTTTTGGACGGCGTTCGAGGCAGCGTCGCGGATGGGCTGTCTGTGTCTGCCGGGTGGCGGACTGAGCAGCAGCGCCCGGCTGCGTTTCCTGCTCGATAATCAGGCGACCGTTATTTTGTGTACACCGACCTACGCTTTGCATCTGGCGGAAGTCGCTCGGACGGAAGGGATCAATCTGGTTGGCTCGGCGGTGCGCAAGGTGATCGTGGCCGGCGAACCGGGCGGCAGCATCTCCGCGACACGCGCCCGCATCGAAGACGCCTGGGGAGCGCGATTATTCGATCATACCGGTATGACGGAAACCGGACCGTTAGGAATTGAATGTTTGCAGCAGCCGGGCGGTCTACATCTGTTAGAGACGGAATGCGTGGTCGAAGTGATCGATCCCGAATCCACAAAACCGATGCCGGCCGGGGCGGAGGGCGAGTTGGTGTTGACCACGTTCAATCGTCCCGGTAGCCCGCTGATCCGCTATCGCACCGGCGATCTGGTGCGCGTCGATCCGCGGCCGTGTCCGTGTGGTCGGGCGCTGGTGCGCTTGGATGGCGGTATCCGCGAGCGTGTCGATGATATGATCGTCATTCGCGGGAACAACCTGCATCCCAGCGCCTTGCAAACGATCCTGCATCGACTCCCGGACGTGGCCGAATATCGCATGGAGGTTGATCGCACCGGCGCGCTGCCGGTGCTGCGCGTCGAAGTCGAGCCGCTGCCCGGCATCGTGGGCGATGCCCTGGCTGCGCGCGTCGATCACGCTATCCATACCGAATTGCTTTTTCGCGCTGAAGTGCGCGCCGTCCCACCTGGAAGCCTACCTCGCTACGAGATGAAAGCCCGCCGCTTGCTACGAAAAAACAACGGCGGGACTGCAAGCGATACGCGGAACTGCTAGAACAGCCCATAGTCCGTAGTCCGTAGTCCGCAGCAAAGACTGACCGTTCTTTGCTGCGGACTACGGACTACGGACTACGGACTACGGACTAAACAAGAGAGCCGATCCCATGAAACATTGCCTTTTCCTGCTGCTGGCATTGTTCGGCTGGACGACAACCGTCTCCGCCGAAAATTGGTCGCACTGGCGCGGCCCTCAACAAACGGGCGTGTCCCGCGACCGCGATCTGCCGGATACCTTCTCGCTCGATACCAAGGCCAAGGACAACAACCTCCTTTGGCGAGTGCCCTACGGCGGTATCACCACGCCCATCGTGCAAAACGACCGCGTGTATTTCATCAACCGTGTCGGTGAAGGCGTTCATCAACAAGAGCGCGTCATGTGCTGTAACGCGAACGACGGCAAACTTGTATGGGAACACAAGTACAACCTCTTCCTGACGGACATCGTCCGCGATCGGCTCGGCTGGACGACCATGACCGGCGATCCAGAGACAGGCAACGTGTACGCTCACGGTACGCAGGGTTTTCTCATCGCTTACGACAAGGACGGCAAGGTTCTCTGGGAACATTCGCTGACCGAGGAATACGGGCGCATCACCGGCTACGGTGCGCGCACCACCAGTCCCATCGTGGATGGCGATTTGCTCATCATCGGCATGCTCTGCTCTCCATGGGGCGAGTTGGCCATCGGCGGCAATCGCTTCATCGCTTTCAACAAGCGCACCGGCGAGGTAGTGTGGTGGGGTTCCACCGGCCACCGCGTCAAGAGTACCTACTATTCCATTCCGGTCGTGGCCACCATTGGCGGCGAACGATTGCTCATCAGCGGCGGTGGTGACGGTGGCGTGCATGCGTTCAAGATCCGCACCGGCGAGAAAGTATGGTCCTACATTTTCGCCGAAGGGCCGGTCAACTGCTCGCCGGTCGTCGCGGGCGATCGCGTCTACATCGGCCACGGCGAAGGCAACAGCGATAGCGATGAACAAGGCCGGGTCATCTGCCTGGATGCCGGCAAGGTCGAGGGCGGCAAACCGAAACTGGTATGGAAAGTGGACGGCATCAAGGTGAAATACGCCTCACCGGTGTTGCATGGCAACCAACTGTACGTGTGCAACGAAGTCGGCGAAATGTATTGCCTGGATACCAAGACGGGCAAGGAACTATGGAACTACCAGTATGGCAAGAACACCAAGGGTTCGGCGGTGTGGGCCGACGATAAACTCTACATCGGTGAAGTGGATTCGCATTTCCACATTCTCAAACCGAAAGACGACGGCTGCGACGAATTGTGCGACGTGTTCTTCAAAGCGCCCGGCGTGGCTCCGGTCGAATTGAATGGCAGCCCGGCCATCGTTAACGGCCGGGTCTACTTCATGACTACGCATGAGTTGGTGTGCATCGGCAAGAAGGACCATAAGGGCAATGCTGCCAAGGCTGCCGAAAAGCCAGTCAACGATGGTGCGCCGAATAATGTTGGCAAACCGATGCATCTGCAAGTGGTGCCGGCTGACGTGGCGCTGATGCCGGGCCAAAGCGTCACCTTCAAGACGCGCGCCTTCGATGCACGGGGCCAGCTCATCGGCGAAGTCGAGTCGGAATGGTCGCTTGCCGGTGTCTTGCCGCCGAAGTTTCCTATCGGCATCCCCGCACCTCCGCCGCCCAAAGTGAAACCGACTCCGCCGCCAGCCTTGAAGGGTAAGTTGAGCGCGATGAGCGGCGTGAGTACCAAGCTGACGGTCGGCGGTAATCCGCCGGCGCAGTTTGGCCGCGTCGTGGCCAAGATGGGCGGTCTGACGGCGTATGCGCGTGTGCGTGTGGCAGCGACGTTGCCTTATACGATGGACTTCGCCAAGGTGCCGGTCGGCCGTACCCCCGCCGCCTGGGTGAATTGTCAGGGCAAGTTTTCCGTCGTCAAAATGAAGGACGGCACCCCTGCCCTGAGTAAACGCAACAACCACCCTAGCCCGATCGTTTATCGCGCCCATGCCTATATCGGCTTGCCCAGCGCTACCGGCTACACAATCGAAGCGGACGTGCAGGGCGGGAAATTAGCCGAAATGCCCGACATCGGCGTCGAGGCGAATCGCTATTCCCTCGTTTTGAATGGCAACGCCCAATCCTTGCGGCTGGTATCGTGGGATGCTCTGCCGCGCATCGACAAGAGCATCTCCTTCCCGTGGAAGCCCAACGCCTGGTATCACATGAAGCTGACCGTCGAGGTCCAAGGCGATAAGGCCATTGCACGCGGCAAGGTTTGGCCGCGCGGCGAGGAGGAACCGAAGGAATGGACGGTCACGGTCGAAGATCCGTGCCCCAACCGTGAAGGTGCCCCCGCCCTGTACGCCAACGCGATGGGCATCGTCGATGCGACGCATCCCAAGACGGAAGCCTATTTCGCCAACGTAAAAATCAAGCCGAACAAGTGAGTTGGAGATCCGAGCCGCGACCGTAAGGGAGCGGTGGGCGACACCACTCCCTTACGGTCGCGGCTCGGAGCGCATAATGGAAGGAATTGAACCTATGAAATCCCTCCCGAATCTACGCCGTGTTATCTCGCTGGCCGGAACCGTGCTGGTATTCGCCGTGGTCCTGGGTCTCCTGGCACTGCAATCGTCGTCTCCCGATGCTCGGTCGGCCAAGGCGGACGGCGCTAAAGAAGGCGATCGCCGCAATTGGCCGTTGTTCGGCGGCAGCGTGTCACGCGATCTGGTCAATCTGGTCGAGAAGGACATGCCGACCAAGTGGGAAGCGCGCCGCAGCAAAAAGGCCCAGAATATCAAGTGGTTTGAAAAACTCGGCGACAAGGCTTATGGTGGTCCGATCATCGCGGGCGGCAAGATTTTCATCGGCACCAACAACCAGGCACCCCGCGATAAGACCGTCAAGGGCGACAAAGGCATCATCATGTGCTTCCGCGAGGCGACGGGCGAGTTTCTCTGGCAGTCGGTTCACGACAAACTGCCGGCCGGACTCGTCAACGATTGGCCGCTTGAGGGCATTTGTTCCAGCCCCGTTATCGAGGGCAATCGCATGTGGTATGTCAGCAACCGCTGCGAGGTCATCTGCGCCGATGTGGACGGCTTGGCCAACGGCAACCAGGGCGTTCAGGATGAAAAATACAAGGGCGAGAAGGACGCCGACATCCTTTGGCGGTTGAACATGATCGACGAGTTGGGGGTGTTCCCGCACAATCTCGCCACCTGTTCGCCGCTCGTCGTCGGCGATACGCTCTTCGTCATCACCAGTAACGGCGTGGACGAGGGGCACATCAACATTCCCAAGCCCGAAGCACCGAGCTTTTTGGCCCTGAACAAGAACACCGGCAAAGTGCTGTGGAAGGACAATTCGCCGACGCGCAACCTCGTCGAGGCCCAGAAGGGCGGCCAACAGGTAAACATCGAGAAGTTGAAAGATTCGGGCCGGCTGCTCATGCACGGTCAATGGTCCAATCCTGTCTACGCCGAGCCGAACGGCAAACCGATGATTATCTTCCCCGGCGGCGACGGTTGGATTCGCGCCTTTGAACCCAAGACCGGCGAGCTGATCTGGAAATTCGATTGTAATCCGAAGGATTCCGTTTACGTCCTCGGCGGCGAGGGCACACGCAACGACTTTGTTTCCACGCCGGTTATCTGGGAAAACAAGCTGTACATCGCGGTCGGCCAGGACCCCGAACACAAAAAGAGTGTGGGGCATCTGTGGTGCATCGACATCACCAAGGAGCCGAAGAACAAGGACAAGGATTTGTCTCCTGCCGACAAGAAGTTCGATCCCAAGGCCGCAGTCAACAAAGACTCTGGTTTGGTCTGGCACTACGGCGGCGAAGCTCCGCCCGATGCGCCGCGCAATTACCTGTTTGGTCGCTCGCTCAGCACCTGTTCGGTGCATGATGGGCTATGCTACGCGGCAGACTTCGATGGCTATTTCTTCTGCTTCGACGCCAAGACCGGCGAGAAATACTGGGAAGACAACTTGCGGGCGGATACCTGGAGTTCGCCGTACTGGGTGGATGGCAAGGTGTACATCGGTAACGAAAACGGCAAGATGAACATCTACGCGCACGGCAAGACCAAGAAGCGCGTAAGCCAGGTCACGATGGACGGCAAGATTCGGGCGACGCCGGTGGCGGCCAACGGCGTGTTGTACGTGATGACGGAGAATCCGTGCCGGCTGTGGGCGATCAGCACCAAGAAGTAATGGATCGCGGCTTGGCGTTTCGCGCGAAACGCCAAGCCGCGCTGCGCCGCTAAACGAAAGACACCACGGAGGATTGGGGATGCGGTTGATACCTGGCTCACGAACCTGGCTGACTGCCGGAATGTTTCTTCTGATGCTCGGCCTGTCCTCCGCGCAACGCGCTCCCTCCGAGGAGAAGGGAACAAAAGAGCGTTCCTGGCCGATGTTCGGCGCCACCGTGCATCGCAATCTTGCCAACACGGTCGATACCGGCATCCCCGCCAGTTGGAGCATCAAGAAAAACAAGCAAAAGAACATCAAATGGTCCGCCAAGCTCGGCACCAAGGCTCTCGGCGGTCCCGTCGTGGCGAGTGGCCGCATCTTCGTCGGCACCAACCGCGCCCATGATCCCAAGATCGAGGGCGACAAGGGCGTGTTAATGTGCTTCCGCGAATCGGACGGCCAATTCCTCTGGGAAGCGGTTCACGACAAGGTAGCCGGTGATGACAGCGGCGGACAAGGTTTCGGCATTGCCTCTTCGCCGTGCATTGACGGCGATCACGTCTATTACGTCAGCAATCGTTGGGAAGTGGTGTGCGCTGATGTCGCCGGCGATGGGGGTAAGGCGAAGATCCTGTGGTCGCTCGACATGATTAAGGATCTGAAGGTTTACCCAGGCGGCGTGTCCGGCAGCCTGTCGATCTGCTCGCCGTTGATCGTGGAGGATTTAGTTTTCGTCGTCACGGCCAATGGCGTGGATACGTCCGGCAAGCCGCCCGCGCCGGAAGCCCCCAGCTTCATCGCGCTCGATAAGAAGACCGGCAAGGTAGTTTGGAAGGATAACTCGCCGGGTGCCAAAATCATGGATGGTCAATGGGGCAACCCTGCCGCCGCCAAGGTTAACGAGCAATGGCAGGTCATCTTTCCCGGTGGGGACGGCTGGTTGTACGGTTTCGAGGCCAAGACCGGCAAGCTACTCTGGAAGTTCGACTGCAATCCCAAGAAATCAGATTTCCAACCGGGCGGACGCGGCACACGCGGATTCGTGGTCGGCACTCCGGTTATCTGGGAAAACAAGCTCTACGTCGCCACGGGCCGGCAGCCTGATGACGGCAACGGCGTCGGTCATTTATGGTGCATCGACATTACCAAGACGCCGAAGAACAAGGACAAGGATCTGTCTCCCGTTAACGATAATTTCGATCCCAAGGCCGCGGTTAACAAGGATTCCGGGCTGGTCTGGCACTTCGGCGGCCCTGTGGTGCCCAAGCCGGAGGACGGCGGCCGCGTCTACGTTTTCGGGCGAACCGTCAGCACCGTGGCCATTCATGACGGGTTGGTTTACGCTGCTGAACTGGCTGGGTATCTGAATTGTCTGGATGCACGAACCGGCCAAAAATACTGGGAATCCGACCTCAAGGCAACCACCTGGAGTTCGCCATTCTACGTCGATGGCAAGGTTCTCATGGGCACCGACGACGGCAACATGTATATATTCCGTCCGGGCAAGGAACTCAAAAAGCCGACGAAGATGGATCTGGAGGAAGCGCTCCAGAGTCCGCCAATGGCAATTAATGGCGTGCTGTATGTCAGCAACGGGTATAATCTGTTCGCCATTGCTGCGAAGTGAGTGAGTGAAATACGAGCCTGGAGCGCCAGCGACGGGTTGCTCCAACCCGTCGCTGGCGCTCCAGGCTGGTAATGTTGAAAGTTCGTCGCCATGCGACGATTTTATTCGAGGAACCTTCCGTGTCCGCCACCGCAACTTCTTCCGCCGATTCGATCCGTCAGGCGCGCGAGCGCCTCGACGCCCATGTCCGCGACATCGTCGCCTGGCACTTCAATCCCGATACCGGCACACCGTTTTGGCTCGAACGGGCCAAATCCTACAAGTTCAACCCCCTCAAGGATGTGCATGGCTTCGACGATTTGAAGCTGTTTGGCTTCTTCGAGGACGAATGTTTGCGCGGCGGCCCTGTGCGTCGCTGGGTGCCCAAGGGGCTTGCCCACAAGCCGACTTACGTTTTCGAGACCGGCGGCACCACCGGCATTCCGAAAAGCCGCGTTGTCCAGGATGATTTTCGCATCGACTACGAGATGTTCAGCGACACGCTGCCGGAGAAGTATTTCCCCAAGGGTGCCAACTGGCTGATGCTTGGGCCGTCTGGGCCGCGGCGTCTGCGTCTGGCGGTCGAGCATCTGTGTCAGGTTCGTGGCGGCATCTGTTTCTGCGTCGATCTCGATCCGCGCTGGGTGGTCAAGCTCATCAAGAAGGGCTGGATGGAACACCTGAAAGCATATCAGGAACACATTATCGATCAGGCGTTGACCGTTCTGTCGGCCAATCACGAAATCAAGTGCATGTTCACGACGCCGAAACTACTCGACGCCCTGGCCACGCGGCTTGAGAAAGATGGTTCGAGCATCGAGAAGCAAGGGATCACTGGCATCTTCTGCGGCGGCACCGAAATGACTTCGCAGTGGCTTCGCTTCGCCATTGAGGAATTGCTCGGCCCTAATGTCTACATCGCCCCCACCTATGGCAACACGTTGATGGGGTTGGCCGCGGCGGAAATGCCGACGGCGGAGCAGAATTACAAGATCGCCTATTACGCCCCGCAGCCGCGCGCCGCCGTGCAGGTGGTGGACTTCAATGACTATGACAAGGTAGTGCCCTACGGTCAGACGGGCCGCGTCATGCTGACGACGTTGACGAAGGAGTTCTTTGTGCCGCGTTTTATGGAACGCGACGAAGGCGAGCGCGAAGCGCCCAGCGCGAAATATCCGTGGGACGGCGTCAGCGGTGTGCGACCGTTCCATGAGTTCGCGGCGAGTACGACGGTCGGCGTCTACTGACCGGCAAGGAGAACAGCGATGCCGTCACCGTTTCCTGGGATGGACCCTTATCTGGAAGATCCCTGGCTCTGGCCGGACTTTCATCTGACCTTCGTGATTGGGCTTCGCGCTGAATTGAATCGACGCCTGCCAGTCGGCTACGTCGCTTTGGCTGATCGCTACGTGTGGGTCCAGGAACCGGAGACGGAAGAACGGAAGCGTCTGGGCAAACCCGATGTGTTCCTCACCGGGGAGGGCGAAGCCAAGGGGACGCCTACTTCGACGGCCATCGTTGCGCCGGTGGAGGTCGTTCTGCCCTCGGTAACGGAGAAAGGCAGCCCGTATCTGAAAATCATGGACCGGAAACATCGGCGACTCGTGACCGTCATCGAACTGTTGAGTCCGGCGAACAAGACTCCTGGCAAGGATCGAGACGCCTACCTGATGAAACAGTATGAATATCTCGCCACAGACGTAAACCTAGTGGAAATGGACCTGCTGCGCAAGGGGGAGCGTTTGTCATGGGCGACTGCTTCCACCGTATCGTCTGCTTATTATGTCCTGGTGAGCCGGGCCGTGGATCGCCCCCGAGGACACGTCTGGCCATTCTCCGTGCGTGATCCCCTACCCACAATCGCTGTTCCACTCACTGAGCGGGATGGCGATCTCCCCGTGGAACTCGGCATGTGCATGAATCAGGTCTACGATACCGCTGGTTACGCCCGCGAACTGGACTACACACAACCCCCGAATCCTCCGCTCGACGAACCGGACGCCGTCTGGGCCCGACAGTTATTAGCCACCCGAACATCCCAAGGAAACTAACCATGATCCATATTCCCGTGCTGCGTTGGGGCGAACCGTACAAGAGCCTGGACGTGGACAAGGTCGTCCACTTCGCCACCGGCGAACCGTTGGCCGAGGTTGGCCGGGCCAATGCCGGACTCGTCGAACGCGACATGCGCCATGCACAACGGGCGCGCGACGTCCTCCGCGAGATTCCCATCGCGGATCTCTTGCAGATGATCAAAAAGGCGGCCGATCTGTACACGGAGGCCGAATTGCCGTTGGGCGACGGCACGCAGACGCCCGATCAGTTCGCGCGCATGCAGTCGGCGACGACGGGCTTGCCTGAACATATGTGTCGATTCAACATGAAAAAGAATCACTTCGTGTTGAATCAAATGGACAAGATTCTCGAATCGCTGACGCGCGGCCTCGATCTCAATGTGTTATCGCGCGGCTACGGCGTCGAGCGCGGCGTGCCGATCAGCTATCAGGCGCAATCTCCGGTATTGGGGTTGGTGCTACCGAGTAACTCCCCTGGGGTTCATACTCTGTGGCTGCCGATCATTCCGATGCAAATGGGTTTGGTCCTCAAGCCGGGGCCGCAGGAGCCGTGGACGCCGTATCGCATGGCGCAAGCGTTCGTACAAGCTGGCATCCCGAAGCAGGCCATCGCCATTTATCCCGGACTCGGCGATGTGGGCGCGGCGGTGCTGGCCCACTGTCCGCGCAGCTTGATCTTTGGCGGCACGGCCACCGTCGAACAGTACAAGGGCAATCCGCGCGTGCAAGCGCACGGGCCGGGTTTCAGCAAGATTCTGCTCGCCGATGATGTGGTCGATGACTGGCGTAAATACCTCGACATCATGGTCGATAGCGTGCTGATTAACAGCGGACGCGGTTGCATCAACTGTTCGGGCATCTGGGCCTCACGTCATACGAAGGAAATCGCCGAGGCCATCGCCGAGCGCATGGGGCCGATTCAACCGTTGCCGCCGGAAGATCCTAACTCGGCGCTGGCGGCGTTCACCGTGCCGGGACAGGCTGACGCGGTTTCGGCCGACATCGACCGCGATTTGAAGGAAGCCGGCGTGCAAGACATGACGGCGAAATTCGGGCCGCGCTTGGTGAAAAAGGAACGCTACGACTATCTGCGCCCGACGGTTATCCTGGCGGACTCGCCGGCGCGAGCCATTGCCAAGAAGGAATATATGTTCCCGTTTGTATCGGTCGTGCAATGTCCGCAAGAGAAGATGATCGAGTCGATTGGGCCAACGCTGGTTTGCACGGGCATCACCGAAGACAAGAAGTTTCAGCGTGCCCTGCTCGATGCGACGCACATTGATCGGCTGAACCTGGGGCCGATGCCGACGATCAAGCTCAACTGGTTACAGCCCCATGAGGGGAATATCGTCGATTTCCTCTTCCGGGCGCGGGCGTTCCAGTTTGAAGGATCGCTACCGCAATGACGGGGACGTCTGGTATAATAAATTACTGCCCGCCCCGACTTGGGGCACCGGCGGCTTAGCAAAGAAAGCTAAGCCGCCGATACCCCAAGTCGGCAAACCTCCCACCCCCAAGCCGACTCAAAAGACGCTGGGACCACGCATGAAGGCCACCACCTTACCTATCCCGAACACCAGCACGCGTCCCAGCAAGGCTCCGCTGCCGTTGTTCGACTATCATCCGCTCACGCGCATCGTGTACGGCCCTGGGACGCTCCAGCGTCTGGGGGAGCTGGCGCGTGAACTCGGCGCTCATCGCCCGCTTGTGGTCACCGATCCCGGATTGGAGGCGGCCGGCCATCCGCAACGGGCGCTGGCATCGCTGCGCGAAGCGGGGTTGGAACCGATTTTGTTCGACGGAGTCGAAGAAAACCCGACGAGCCGGCATGTCGAATTGGGCGTGGACGCGGCCAAACGCGAGCGCATCGATTTCCTCATCGCCGTCGGCGGCGGCAGTTCGATGGACACCGCCAAGGGCATCAACTTCCTGTTGACCAACGGCGGTCAGATGTCCGACTATAAAGGTTTCGGCAAGGCAACTCGGCCCATGCTCGGCTCGATTGGCGTGCCGACGACGGCGGGCACCGGCAGCGAAGCGCAATCGTTCGCCCTGATCGCCGACGAGAAAACGCACCTGAAAATGGCCTGCGGCGACCGCAAAGCCGCCTTCCGCGTCACCATTCTCGATCCCGAAGTGACGGTGTCGCAGCCGCGCAGCGTGACGGCCATCACCGGTATTGATGCGCTATCGCACGCCGTCGAGTCGTATGTCTCGACGCGGCGCAATCCATTGTCGCAGGCTTTCGCGCGCGAGGCATGGCGCGCGTTGGAACAAAATTTCGACATCGTGCTGCGTCAGCCCGATAATCTGGAAGCGCGTGGCGAGATGCAGCTGGGAGCGCACTTCGCGGGCGCGGCCATCGAAAGTTCCATGCTCGGCGCTTGCCACGCCTGCGCCAATCCGCTGACGGCGCATTATGGCCTGACGCACGGCATCGCCATTGGCATCCTGCTCCCCTATGTGATCCGCTTCAATGGCAGCGCCGTTGGCACTTTGTATGGCGATCTGGCTCATGATGTGGGTTTGAGCAACGGCGACACGATGGCGGCGGCCGAATCGCTGGCGCGGCGTGTCAGCGATTTCATGCGGACGGCGGGCTTGCCGAACCGGCTGTCGGATTGTGGCATCAGCAGCGGCATCTTGCCCGTGTTGGCCGAGGAAGCCTCGCAGCAGTGGACCGGACGTTACAATCCACGCCCTGTATCCGAGACCGAACTGCTGCAACTGTATGAGGCGGCGTATTAAGAAGCGGAGCTAACCACAGAGGCACAGAGGCACAGAGAAGGCGAAAGGAAGATAAATAGTATAAAGGAATCAGGAATTCGCTGCATTTTCTCTTCGATGTTCTTCTTCTCTGTGGTTAGTTCGTTTGGAGAGATCTGCCATGATCCCGCGTAATCTTACTGCTCTCGGTATCGTCGCTCTCCTCGCTGGTCTGAGCCTCGCTGCGGATGATGCGACGAAGCACGATTGGACCATCTTCCGCGGCAATGCGGAGCAGACGGGCGTAGCGGCCGTCACGCTGCCGGACAAACTCGATGTGCTGTGGAAGTTTTCGACCAAGGACAGTATCGACGGCGCACCCGCCATCGTAAAGGGCGTTGTTTACGTCGGCTCGTTCGACGAATACCTTTACGCCATCGATCTGGCGACTGGCAAGGAGAAATGGAAATACAAGGCGGGACCGATCAAGGCTTCTCCCGCCGTGCGTGCGGGAGCCGTCTACGTCGGCAATTCCGAGGGGTTGTTCCATTGCGTCGATGCGGCCAAGGGCGAGAAACGCTGGACTTTTGAGACAGGAGGAGAGATTACTTCCGGTGCCAACTTCGCCGGCGATCTCGTGCTATTCGGCTCGTATGACGAGACGCTCTACTGTCTGACGAAGGACGGCAAGGAGAAATGGAAGTTCAAAACACAGGGTCCGGTCAACGGTTCGCCGACGGTGGCGGCGGGCAAAACCTTCGTGGCCGGCTGCGATAGTTCGCTGCATGTTCTCGACATCGCCACGGGTAAGGAAACGAAGGCCGTCGAACTCGGTGGCCAATCCGGAGCGACCGGCGCTGTCCTTGGCGATCATCTCTACGTCGGCACCATGACCAATCAGTTCGAGGCCATCGACTGGAAGAAGGGCGCGATCGCGTGGACCTTCAAGGCAGCCGAGCGCGCCCAGCCGTTCTACGGTTCGGCGGCTGTAACGGATGACTTCATCGTTGTCGGCAGCCGCGACAAGCGTATCCATGCACTTGATCGCAAGACGGGCAAGGAAGCATGGAGTTTCGCCACAGAAGGGCGTGTGGATGCCTCACCGGTGGTGGTGGGCAAGCGCGTCTACGCTCCATCGCTGGACGGCAAGCTATACGTCCTCGAATTGGCCAGCGGCAAGCAGCTTGCCAAGATTGAACTCGATGCGCCCGTCGCCGGTTCGCCGGCAGTCGCCGCCGGCCGGTTGGTGATCGGCACGAGCAAGGGCACGCTGTACTGCTTCGGCGAGAAGAAATGATTGCCGCAGAGACTTGCGTGTACTCAGGCTCAGCGCGAGTTCGCCACCGCGCAATGTCGCCTCAGATTAGCACATGACGGAAAAGCACTCCAGAAGCATAACGATGTCCTGGCGTGCCTGTGCTTTCAGCCGGACGGGAATATTGCGCCGCCATCACGGTCGAGGAACAACCGCCGCACCTCGGGGGCGATGCGCATCCACGGGAACCTCCGTGCAAAAATGCGTGTCTCGTCCCATCGTCCACCGACATAGAGCGCTGCCAAGGTCAGGAACATAACTTCGTCAAACAACAATCGCGCCCACGCCCGATCACCCCGACACAAATTGTTCACCCACTGCACGACCTCGCCCGCACCGGCAAGCGGGTCCGGCACGCCGTCGAGCAAGCGGCGTAATCTCCAACGCTGATAAAGCTGATAACCGAACAACGCCGCCAGAGCGCCATACGCGGTCTGGAATATGTGAAAAATCGTATCCGACCAGACCGACGCCTCACGCTGCGGCATCCCCGCCCCGACCGTGTCGAGAAAGCCGAGCAGCGAGTTGAAGCTGACTGTATCCAATGTCAGAAGCCATGCCTGTCCCGCCGTCGGCTCGAACGACAGATCACACGTTTTGGGAGCATAGTAGAGCAAACCCGCCTGCCACCCCAGCAGTAGTCCTGCCATGAGTAGGGTGGTAAGAATCCCACCGGCAAACGTATCGTGCAGCCGTCCCAGTTTGAGACTGCTGAGCTTACCCCCTTTGCGCTCCGCTTTGATCGTCTCGTCTTGACCGAGGTTCTTGAACCCACTGACGATCAACATCAGCCCCGTTGGGAGCAGGTACAGCAACCCGCCGTTACCGCCACCGAACAAGCGATTCCCCCACGCCAAAGGGTAATACATCACCACGACCGCCAGAAAACCCACCCCAACGACAAATGGCAGCAAGAGGGTAAGGGTGAGGACGGCGGCGATGGCGTCAATTACGCTTGGTTTGCAGTCCGCCAGCGCGCGTAACAGCAACGCGGCGACGATACGCTGCTGGATTGTGTACGCCGGGTCGTCGGCGTTGGCGGCCCTCTCGATTTCGTGGTCGAAAGGACCACCTTCGGCTTCGTCCTCGACCGCCTCGGCAATAAGTTCCGGCTGGCCTGGGTCGGCCAGTTCCAGTACCGGCACATCGGCGAGGAAATGTTCCACGGTGAATGCGATGTGACAACGTGGGCAGGTAACATTCATTGGCATGGCAAGGGTTCTCCAGAGCCTCTCTCGCCAAGGAAGAATCATCTTGACGGTAACGGGAGATCAGCCCGGAAGCAAGGTTACGTGAACAGACGGACGGTTCCGGTTCCTCGGTCCCGTCGTTTAAGCGGGACGCAACGCGGCACGTGGGGCGCTGTCGCCGTGACGGGATGCGGCCGCCGGAATGGGAGCCGTAGGATATGCGGCTAAAGTCAACACCATTCGTGCAAAATTACTTTTAAGATTAGGAGTTACGCGGTTGATGGGTTTTGTACAGTGGGCCGGCGTCAAGCAGCGCAAATCAAAGAACATGGAGAAGAGATTGTTACCGCAAAATAGTGTACAAAACCCATCAACTGCGTAACTCCTAAACGGTTCCGGACACCATTCCCTTTCCTTGAAGAAACGCCCGCGTCTGACTAGCGAACGACGAGAAAGACAGTAGACTAGGTTGGAGTCCCGAGACCCGGCTGCTTACCGACCGGAGCGGCGTGGATGTCTCCTGGAGGTACTCCCTTGCCGCGCTTCCCCATGCCGATGTTACTCGTCTTCGCGCTAACGCTGTTCGCCAGTGCCATGCTGCTCTTTCTCGTCGAGCCGATGATCGGCAAGATGATCCTGCCCCTCTTAGGCGGCACGCCCGCAGTATGGAACACCTGCATGGTCTTCTTTCAGGCCATCCTGCTTCTGGGTTATGGCTATGCGCACCTCAGCACGTCCTGGCTCGGTTCCCGCAAGCAGGCTGGGCTGCATCTGCTGCTGCTGCTGGCACCGTTCACGGTTCTACCCTTGGTCATCGACCGAGGGTTCATCAAGGGCGACGAGAACCCGATCGTCCTCGTGCTGATGATCCTGTCGCTGTCCGTTGGTCTGCCTATGTTCGTGGTCAGTGCCAGCGCTCCGCTCTTGCAGAAATGGTTCGCCAGCACGTCGCATCCGGCGGCGAAAGATCCGTACTTCCTCTATGGTGCCAGCAACCTCGGCAGCATGCTCGCTCTGATCGCCTACCCCGTCGTAGTCGAGCCGTTTCTGCGGCTGGGACAGCAGAGCATCGATTGGACCATCGGCTACGCCATCCTGGCGGCGTTAACCGCAGCGTGCGGTGTGTTCCTTTGGCTGTCGCCGCGGAACACCGAAGGCGGCGACAAAACGGAGGCCGAGGGACTCCGCAAGTCGGCGGAGCAGTCCTCGCAAGTCAGGCCATCGAACAAGCGAGACCGCCGCCGCGACAAGAAAACTCCGGCGCCGATTACAACAGCAGAGGTTTCGACGAGCCACATCCTCACGGGGGAGGTGACATGGACGCGCGTGTTGCGCTGGGTGATCCTGGCGTTCGTGCCGTCGAGTCTGATGCTCGGAGCAACCACGTATATCACCACGGACATTGCCTCCATTCCCCTGCTGTGGGTAGCGCCGCTGGCGTTGTACTTGCTCAGTTTCATCCTCGTTTTCTCGCGTATACCTGCTTCGGTACACAAGGGCATGGTGCTGGCGATGCCGTTGCTCGTGCTGATGTTGTTGTTCTTCATGCTGTCGGAGTTGAAGACCAAGGATCATTGGATCGCTTACAGTCTCGGCATGCACCTCGTGACGCTGTTCGTCGTGTCGATGGTATGTCATGGCGAACTGGCAAACGACCGGCCGGCAGCGAAATATCTGACCGGCTATTTCCTATGGATGTCGGTCGGCGGCGTGCTGGGCGGACTTTTCAACGGCTTACTCGCGCCGGTGATCTTCACCGGCATCGTCGAGTACGAGCTGGCAATGATGCTGGCGTGTTTCCTCGCGCCGCCGTTGGGCGCGACGGTGGAGAGCGTTTGGGGGAAGCGCTTCGATCTGGGCATGGCCGGTCTGTTCGCCGGAGTTGGCGTCCTGCTCATCCTACTGCGAATCCGCGACCATAATTTGCCGTACAACCTTCTGGCGGCCGGCCCGTGGCCGTGGGAGTTGGCCGCGCTTGTCGCAGGAGTGGTCGTTGGCATCACGGCGGCTGTGCGCGCCCGCGAGAAACCACTCGATCACTGGATGGATCTGGTATTGCCGATCTGCCTCGGTATGCTGCTGGTCGGCCTGTCCTGGGGATTGGCATCCAAAAAGGTTTTGCCACGCTTGAACAAGGTGGCCGAAATCAGCCATCTCCATCCGGGCAAGTTGCACCACATTTTCACCTACGGCATCCCCATCGTCATGTGTTACACCTTCGTCGAGCGCTCCCTGCGCTTCGCGTTGGGAGTAGGCGCGATCCTGTTGGCCAGCGCTTGCTGCGGTGTTCTCGATGAGCATGTGCTGCACCAGGAACGGAGCTTCTTCGGCGTCCTCCGAGTCGAGAATGAGGATGTATCCATCGGCGGCGAGGAATATAAGTTCCGCCGTCTCGTTCATGGCACCACGTTACACGGCATGCAGCATGTCGATAAGGACGGCAAGCAGTTCCTCGACGAGGAGCGACGGGATGAGCCGTTAACCTACTATCATCGCAGCGGCCCCATTGGGCAGGTCATGGACGTGTACAATCGCGATGCCCACCGCAACCTGGCGGTCATCGGCCTGGGTACCGGCACAATGGCTTGCTACGCTCGGCCCGGCCAACATCTGACCTTCTACGACATCGATCCCGTTGTGCGCCGGCTCGCCTACGATGAAGACCATCCCTATTTCACGTTTGTCAACGATGCCCGCGAACGCGGCGTCCATCTGGATCTGGTCATGGGCGATGCGCGGCTGACGATGGAGCGCCAACAGCTTGCGGAATCCGAGAAGTACGGTCTCATCGTCGTCGATGCGTTCAGCTCCGACGCCATCCCCATCCACCTTATCACGCTGCAAGCGCTGGATGTGTATCTCGACAAAATGACCGAGGATGGACTGCTGGCCTTCCACATCTCGAACCGTTACCTCGATCTGCGGCCGGTGCTGGCGAACCTGGCGAAGGAACGCGGGTTGACGGCGATCTACTTGAATGATGAGCGCGAGAATGAGGATAGGCCCATTTTTCCCGGCAAGTTCAACTCCATCTGGGTAGTGCTGGCCCGCAAGAATGAATACCTGGACGGTCTCCGGCAACTGAACAACCGGGACGATGAACGCAAGGAGGTGCGTAAGGAACTGCTGCCGTTGATGGTCTGGCCGGACAACGGCATGGGACTGACCACACACGCCGCGCTCCTGCAAACCGCACTGGGTCACGAGGTCTTCAAGCGTCCCGCGATGTGGACCGAACTGGAGCCGGATCTCCGCAAGGTCGGGGTATGGACGGACGATTATTCCGACTTGTTGAGCATTTTCTCGTGGTGAACGCGCTGGCTCAGAAGAATGAACGCCCTGAAGTAGGTCCCGCTTGCCGAGCGGGACCTTGCCCCAACAGGTTCCGCTTGCCGAGCGGAACCTACTGCATGTGATTATCGCTGCTTACTTTGGTGCTGCCGGAGCTGTAAACAAGTCAAGCCCGTTCGCGCCGAGATGATGGTCCAGCAAATCAATCTGGCCATTCTGCTTGAGTCGTGCAAACAGTTTGCCGCGCTCTTCCTCCCAGATTTGCCGGAGATAGCGCGGATTATTCCGCCGGCCGATCTCGTACTCATGCAAGCGTCTCAGGAACCCCTCGGCGTCTTTGTGCGCCAGCAGTTTGCGTGACTGCGCAAACGCAATCGTCTCCTGTTCGATGCGGTAAACCTCTGCCTCGGCGCGGCGCAGGTCGCCGGCCACCTGCTGCTCGGCTTGATTGCGCATCGTCGTGTTGCGCGTCTGGGCGAGCGCGACGCTGTCGAAGGCCGGCTTGACCTCATCCGGCGGCGCGATCAGCGCCACCCGCGCATCGAGTAGTTGCACCCCCAGATGATACGGCTCGATCAACTCCTGAACCTTGTCACCGGCCAGCACCTCGCGCAGATCATTCTTGCCGTTGAGCAATACATCATCGACGTTACGACTGGCGACCCAGCGCGCCATCACGGCTTCCACCGCGCGCGTCAGCAAGGCGTCGACGCGATCCGCTTGCAGCACGTACTCCGCCTCCTCATCGTGGCGAACCTTGTAGGTCAGCACGGCTTGCACGTTGACGAGGTTATGATCGCCGGTCAGCAGTTGGCCGGACGGCATCGACTCACCGGAAGAATCGTCTTCCTGATAGCCGACGACGACACTCTGCACGCGATCGACGGCGACCTTGTCCACGCGATCCATCCCCCAGGGCAGCTGGAACGATAGCCCCGGCTCCAGTCTCTCGGTCAGCAATCGGCCAAAGCGACGCACCACGCCGCGCTCGCCGGGACGAATCTGTACTACCCCCGTCAGAAGGTAAGCCACCACCAATACGAACAAGATTCGCAGATAACGCATGATGGGAGAACCCAAAGAATTTCACCACGGAAAACACGGAATACACGGAAAAAAGACAAAAAAAACAAAAAGACAAAAATCAATTGGATCGTTATGAGTGTTCGTTGGTGGTTAGGGGCCTGGTTTTCCTAACGGAACAGCTATTGTTTTCTCTTCTGTCTTTTTTCCGTGTGTTCCGTGTATTCCGTGGTGAATGTTTTTGTCTTTGTCTGGCCTGGGCGGGTTAAAGAGCGTGTCGAACATTCCGCGGTGGGTCGAAAGTAGCAGCGTACTCTTGTTGTCGCCGAGGATGCGTTGGTATTCCTCCAGTTTCTTGAGGAAGGTGTAAAACTCGGGGTCTTTACTCTGGGCGGTGCTGCGGATGCGGTCGGCCTCGGCCTTGGCCTGCTCTTTCAACTCGATGGAGCGTCCTTCGGACTCCGCTTTCAGGATTTTGATACGCCGGTCGCCGTCGCTCTTGATATTCGCCGCCATGCGGATGCCGTCGCTTTCATAGTCGGCCACCTTCTTTTTGCGTTCGCTGATGATGCGCTGGAAGATGGCGTCACGCACCGCCGGCGGATGGTTCGAGCGACGCAGGCGAATGTCTACCATCTTGATCCCGTATTCCGACCTGGCCACGTCTTCCAGAGACGGCCCTCCCTTGCTGCCGCCTTCCAGGAGGCGGGTTCGGAGTTTCTTGCGTGCATCCTCCACGCGGTTGGGATCGGTGCTGATGAGATCGTCCAGTTCCATCTGTCCAATCGCGGCCCCCAGTTCGCTGGTGATGCGTTGGCCGAGAATGGCCTGCGCTCCGGCCGGTGTACCCACGCTGCGGATGAATTTGTCCACCCCTTCCGCGTCGGCGATGCGCCAGCAAATGTAGGCGTCGATGGTCAAGGTACGGTCGATGGTCTTGCGCTGGGGATCGCGGGTTAACAATTCCGCCCCTGGGAGGTCGAAATATTGCAAGCGGCGATCAAGGCGCTGCACCGATTGAATGGGCCACGGCCATTTGAAATGCAAGCCGGCCTGCTCGTCGTTGCGGCCGTCGTAGGTCGGATCCAGGTGCCGGCCAAACTGCGTCAAGTAGACGAACTCGGTACGGTCCACCGTGAAGGCGCACAGCGGCGCGACGATGGCCGCCAGGATCAGGACGAGAAGGACAATCAATTTCCAGCGCATGAGAACCTCAACTTCATGGGCGAACGGCCGGCGTTAGCCGGCTGGTGTAGCCTGTACTAGCCGGCTAACGCCGGCCGTTCGCTTAGGATTCGCCGCGTGTGTCGCCGGGTGTCGGCCGTGGGGCCGGTGTCATCCCTGGCATGGGCAGACCGAACGGGCTGAGCGGCATCAGCCACAGATTGCGCCGTCCGGGCACCTTATCGGCATCGATGATGATCTTGTCGCGGTTGGTCAACGCTTCGGATAGGGCATCCCAGTACAGACGAAAATCCGTCAATACTTCCTGCCGCGCCAAGGCTTCCTCGCGGCGGCGCAGATACTCCTCACCAACTGCGGAGGCAGGCCAGCCCTTGCTCATTTCCTTCCAGGCGGCGCTGAGCAAGCGCCATTCTTCAGCGAAATCGAGCCGCGAGCGCGCCGCATAGCGGGCCTCGAAAGCCACCTTGTTAGCCTGGGCGAAACGAATCCGTTGCAGCCGATCCGCCTCGGCATCGCGGATCACTTTGACCGCCTCGGCTTGCTCTTTCCGCTCGTCGCGCAACACTTGCTCTTCCGCCTCATTCACCATCTGGTCGCGCTTTTCCATCGCGCGGGTGACTTCGTGATAAGCCCCAACCACATCCTGCGGCGGATGCAGGTCGTGCAGATCCATCCCCATCAACTCGATGCCCATGCCCTTGTCGCCGTAGGCAGCGCAGCGTTCTTGCAGGCGCTTCAGCGCCGTCTCCTGAAAATGGCCGCGTTCATGGGTCAACAATTCGGCGAACGTCCGGCTGGCGACCGTCTCGCGCAGCACGGATTCCGCAGCGCTGCGCACAATGGCATCGGGATCGGCGGTTTCAAAGAGATAAGCGCGCGGATGGGCAATGGTGTAGCGTAGGGTGCCCTGCAATTCGATCAGGTTGCCATCGCCGGTAATCATGACGGCTTCCTCCGGGATGCGGCGGACGCCGTCGTTGGCGTGCGAGCTACTCCAAGCGCGGCCGCTCGGAGCAACCGAATCACCAGAAAGAGAGCGAAAACCGATCTCAATTGTATGAACGCGGTACGGTTGCAAGCGCGTCACGTTTTCGATGGGCCACGGCCAGCGCCAGTGCAGACCAGGATCGAGATCCTCCGGCATCGGCTTACCGAAACGCCGCACTACGCCCATCTCGTCGGGGCCAATCGCGTGCAGCCCGCTCAGCCCCCAGCCGCACACAACCAGCAGGATCAGCACGGCGAGGACGAGTTTCCACTGATGCGACAGCCAGTGAAAGCCTTCGTCGAGGTCGAAGCGATGTTCGAGCCAATCGTTGACGCGGCGCAAGCTGCCATACCAACGCCGAAAAAGCGGGCTGGTTGCGCTGCGCTCGAACCACAGCAAACGCATGGCGTTGAGCAGCACAGCCAGCGAACCGAGTTGATGGTAGACGACGGCGGCGACGGGCGATTGCTCGTACCACTGCGGCGGAGCGAGCAGCGGCCAGAGCCATGCCGTGGTGATGATGCCGACGGCGTTGACGCCGAAGGCGAAGATGAAGATGTTCTGGCGAATGATGCGGACGGTTTCGCGCGAAAGCCGCAGCAGCAGAGGAAGTGGACGAAGTGGATCGCCCATGAAGACAATATCGCCGGCCTCAGCGGCAATGTCGGCACCGGTGCCGCCGAGAGCCAGACCGACATTCGCCCGCGCCAGAGCGGGGGCGTCGTTGATGCCGTCACCCATCATGGCCACCTTGTGCTTGCGTTGCCAGGCGGCGACGAAGTCGGCTTTCTGCGGCGGCAATAGGTCGGCATGCACGTCGGTCAAACCCAGCGATTCGGCCACGCTCCGCGCCGCCGCTTCGCGGTCGCCGGTCAGCATGGCAAACCGCTCGATCCCCAGCGAGCGCAATTCTTGCAAGACGCTCGCCGCTTCGGGACGCAACTGATCGCGCGCCCCGATGACGCCAAGAACGCGGCCGTGCCGTGCCACGAAAAGCACCGTATGCCCGGCGGCATCCAGGCGTTCAAGAGCGGCCAACGCCTCCGGCGGCAGACTCAGACCGTACTCCTCAAGCAGTCGTTTATTACCGACTAAAAGCATCTCCAAATCGGAAGATTGCGCGCTTACGCCGTTGCCGGGATACGTCTGAAACTCCGCGATTGGTTCGAGACTCAGTCCTCGTCGCGCGGCTTCCTGAAGGATGAGCCGGGCCAGGAGATGCTCGCTATGCTGCTCGGCCGATCCCGCACAACGCAGCAATTCCTCAACCGAAACGCCTTCGAGCGGTACAACCTCGCCCAACTGCAAACGCCCCTCGGTAAGCGTGCCGGTCTTATCGAAGGCGAAAGCGGTGACGCCGGCCAATCGTTCGAGGGCCGAACCGCCTTTGATGAGGATGCCGGTGCCGGCAAGACGGCCGAGCGCGGCGAGGATCGCCGCCGGCGTCGCCAGGATGAGCGCGCACGGACAGGCGACGACCAGCACGGACAGGGCCGGCAGCGTGACGAGTTGCTTGAAACTCAGGTTTGTCTCAGGCGGGCGCAGCCAGCCGGTGCCATAGCCGACCAGACAGACGAGAAAGGTCAACGCCGACAGGGCCAGGACCGCCGGCAAGAAGTAACGGGCCAATCGATCGGCGGTGCGTTCGAGCGGAGCCTTGTCCTTGAGCGCACGCGCGGTCATCTCGATGACGCGGCCGGCGACGGTATGCTCGGCTACGCGTTGCGATTCGATGGTCAGCGCGCCGAACTGATTGAGCGAGCCGGCCAGCACCTCATCGCCCGGCCCCTTGTCCACCGGCAAACTTTCGCCGGTCAGAGCGCTGACATCCACGGCCGAGCGCCCTTCCAGAACAATGCCATCGGCCGGCACTCGGCCACCCGGCTTGACGACAACGCGATCGCCAACCTGTAGTTCACTGGCAAGGACTCGCTCTTCGCGGCCATCGCGCAACCGCCAGCAGCGCCGCGGGCAGATTTCGACAATTCGTTGGATGGCCCGCTGCGTGCGTGCGAAGGTGATGCTCTCCAGGCATTCGCCGAGCATACCGATGAAGACGATTTCGGCGGCGACGAGCGGTTCCTGCACGAGAATGGCCGCCACACAAGCGATGGCAATGGCCAGGTCCGCGCCGATACGTCCTTCAAACAGGGAATTAAGCGAGCCGTATAGCGTGCGTGCGCCGCCGAGAATCGCGGCCAAGAGAGCGATGCGGTAGCCATACGGCTCGTTCGACCACGTCGGCAGCGCCGGACCCCAGGAGGCAATCCAGCGCGCCGCGATCGGCCAAAGATCGGCACCGATTAGCACGGCAAGCAGTCCCGTCAACAGATAGAGTCCGAGCCGGCTCTCTTGCTCGAAGGCGTGGTCGGCGTGGGAAATCTCACGGTGCATCGACGCGGCTCCGGCCTGGATGTGGCCGTTAGGGTGGGTATTCCGTTTTGTTCAGGCTACGTTGCACGAAGAATCTCGTCAAGCATCGCGCTGTCCATCCTCATTTCTCCGTGTTCGATTTCACCTGCTCCTCCAGCCGTTTCAAGGCCGCTCGCGCCGCGCGGACATGGGAGACCGCAGCGGTCCCGCCGGCTAACTTCTTCAACAATCGGCGCGCGTCCGCCGAACCGATCCACTCCAGCGCCAGAACTGCCCGGCATCGCCGCAATTCATCGGGCGAATAGGGACGAAGCCGTCGTTGCTCCAGCAACGCCTCGATCCGCCGCCGAACTTCCAGAGACGGTCGGCGCTTGAGGGTATCGCGCAAGGCACCATCGGCCTGTTCACCAAGGTTTTTCAGTTCGCGCGCGGCATCCTCACGCGCGGCGAACCGATCGCTGTCCAGGTCGCGGACCAATTCGGCAAGCCGTTCGGGAGAAACTCCCCGTACGGGTTGAAGATGTTTGTCCAATAGCATGCAGGTTTCTCGCGGCGAGATCGTGAGCCGGACGACGGCTCGATATGCTTTCGCCGCGTCACGGTCGGCGAGATCGGACCACATTGCTTCCGCCTCGTCCGAACGCATGGCGACCGCATCGTGCAGACCGAAGGCGTCCCATTGCAAGACGGTGCCATCGGCGCTGGCGGAGTAAAAAGTTCGGCTGTCCGGGGCGAAAGCCAGCGCGCCGATCATCCACTTGTGGCCGTAGAACCGACGAATCTCCGAGCCGGTGGCGACTTCCCAGAGACTGATCAAAGTGCGGCTTGCTTCGTCGGCGGGCATATAGCTAATGTGCGGGTAGGCTGTGCTGGCGGCGATCAGGAAACGGCCATCATCAGAGAAGGCCGCAGCGTGGATGTTGCGGTAGGGAGTCGCCAGCTTCGCGCGTTCCTGACCGTTGGCCGCGTCGTAGAGCCGCATGCAGGCGTCCTGCGCTCCCCACTTGACTTGGCCGCCGGCGGCAATGAGTCGGCCATCGGCGGAACTTGTCAGCGATCCCTTGAAAAAGTTGGAGTTAAAGCGGCCGCCACTCCTCTCGCTGCGCCATAGTTCTCGCCCCGTAGCGGCGTCCAGGCAAGCGAGAGAATCATCGCCGTTGACGATCAGGCGTTTACCGTCCGGCATGAAGGCGGCATCGTATAAGCGTACTGGACGACCTTTTTGCTCGTGCCAGTTACGGCCGTTACCGCTGATCCAGTGCGTCAGAGTGAAGTGCCCATCCGTGGCCACGGCCATTTCACCGCCAGACGCCAGTGCAACCACATAATGATTCTTGACGGGACCAGTGTGCGAGCGAGGTTTCTGCTCGTCGGCCAAGTCCAACTCGGTGAGGGTGGAGCAGGAATCGCCGAGGACGACTCCACGGCCAGCGCGAGAAAACTCCAGACAATTCGCGCGATGACGTTCTGCCAGCGGAATGAAGCGCGACACCCCACCCGTCGCCGTATCCCAGAGGCGCACGGTCCCAGCCGCATCGGCCGTGACGAACGCCTTGCCATCAGCACGGAGCTTAAAAAATTCCACAGGGCCGCAGTGCCCTTTCAGTAACGGTGTCACTTTGCGACCAGGAATATCCCAAATACGGATGTTGCCGTCTCCTCCTCCCCAGGCCAATCGTTTGCCGTCCGGCGCAAAGATACAGGCCGGTCGTGACACGTCTCCACCTTCACGGAGTGCGGCAACCTGCCGGCTGTGGGTCCACTCCCAAATGCGGACGCCATTCCTATTGGCGAAGGCAAATAGCCGACCGTCCGGCGAGAAGGCGACCGGGTCATTCTGATAGCCGGGAGCTTTCGCTCGGAACGCGACCTTCCCGGAGGCCAACGCCACGATGACGACTTGATCCATGAGTTTCAGAGCGGCGTGCTGACCATCGGGACAGACGGCGAGGCCAAAAAAATTCACCGTCCGCTCCGGGCCTTCCGTCTCGAATCCGCCGATCCGCTTGCCGGTTGGAACCTCCCAGATTCGCACCGACTTGCACAAATCACTGGTGATGAGGCGCTTGCCGTCCGGGGTGAAGGCGACATGGGGCGTTGAAAGATCCCCGACCGTGAAGCGTTTCTTCCCCGTGCGGATGTCCCAGACCATCGCCGGATGGGAACCACCCGCAGCCAGCAACCGGCCATCCGGCGAAACCGCGAGCGAGCGCGATTCGGGAGAATACGGTATGCCGCCAAGAATGCCGGCAGGCTGGTTCGCACGTTGCCGATCCTCCACGCTGAGTGCATCGACACGCCACAGTTCCTTGCCGGTGGCCGCCTCCCATACATAAACCATCCCCCCCGCGCCGCCGATCAGCGCTTTGCCGTTCAGGGTGAAGACGAGGCAGGAAGCCGCATACTTGAAGGAGCGGACGAGGCGGCCCGTGGCGGAATCCCACAGGCAAATGGTGTGATCGCCGTAACCGGAAGAGGCCAGGAGTTTGCCATCCGGGGACCAGGCGAGGGCGCGGACCGGACCGAGATGGCGCAGCCGAGTCGAACCGAAGCGTGCCACCGCCCCATCGGGCAACGGATCGCCATACGAGTCGAGACGCGGTTTACGCTCGGCGGCGAACACTGTCCCGCAGCCGATCAACGCCAGTGACAACAGAATCGCAGTCTTTACTTGGCTCGCCCGCATAGCAGCCCTCCTCCGCGCAAGCGTTATGCTCGCCATTGTGCCTCCACTCCGACGCGGTTGCCAGGCTGAAATACCAGGAGCTCTGTCCGTAGATGGGGATAAGCGTTTTTTCCGAGCCGCGAGCGTTGGCGAGCCGACTAGCCCCGCTCACCGACGCTCGCGGCTCGGAAGTGGTCGCCATGCCGGGCGGTTCGCGGTTCTAACGGCGACTCCAAGAGTCGGTCCATTCTTATCTTTTCGTATTTTACCGAGAGTGTGGCCCACTCGTCTTTGTCCTGGACCAAGACAACAACGGCAGTTAGGCTCAAAGTCGTCTGCTGAGAACCTCGGCCGGTTCGTTCGATAACCTGCGGGAGCAAACCATGTCACGATATTTCGGCCTCGTCTTTTTGATGGCGCTACTAACGCTTGTGCCCTACCCTTCTGGAAAGGATGAGCCGGAATGGACAGCATGGCAAGCGGCCGAGGAGAGCAGAGTCAATGAGGCTTTGCACAATACTTCTCTCCCCACCGAGGCGGAGGCGCGCGGTATCGATAGGCTCATCCGGCAGTTGAGTAGTTCGAGTTTCGCCGAGCGGGAGGAGGCGACCCGCCGGCTGGAGAAGGTCGGCGACCGGGCGGTCACGGCGCTGCGTGCCGCAGCGGGCAAAGGAGCCGACCTTGAGCTGCGCCGCCGGGTCGAGCCGCTGGCGACCAACATCCTCACCAAGGACTTACCCCAACGATTCGGGGCAAGCATTGCCGACGTCGAAAAAATCTTGCCGGAGGGTTGGAGCGTCATGAGGACCGTCTCCGGCTCAACCCCGCCTGATTGGTGGACCGACAATCCGAAGGCTGGTTTCCTCGTCGAGGCGCGAAACGGCGAAAACGTCTTGCAAATCTGGTTTTTGCCGCTGGACTGGATTGGTATCCGCAAGACGCCGAACCGTGCAAGTCACCGAGTCTACTGGCAGGGCATCCTAGCAACCGACAACTACAAGACCATCACTTTCGCCACGGATGAGAGTTTGCAAGCGTGCGTTCAACATCTCGGCAAGTACGGCCTGAGTACGCCATGCCTGGTAAACAGCGGCTACGATCGGGCACTGCGAATTTTCGCCGGCAAACTCGATTGGGCTGACCGCCAGGCCGCCGCGCTGGTCCAGAAACATTGTCGCTCACCTGGGCAGTTCCGTGAAGCGCTCACTTCCTTGAACGACCTGGGCGTGCCGGCCCGCCGACTGTTCCTCCGCGCTGCACGCGCGGCTCGCGGGGAGGATCGCAGCCGATACACCTCGATTCTCGGCCTAATCGGGGGCGACGAAGCGATCGGTCTTCTCTGCGACATCGGCACCGACCTCCAGGTATCCGCCTACGAACGGAAATACGCCTTGCTCGCTCTTGAGCGGCATAAGGACATACGCATCGGTCCGGCGCTGCATAGAGCCTTGAAGCAGATGCCCGATGGTGAAGGACTCGATTGCGTGGTGAAGGGGCTTATGCATCGGCACTACAAACCGGCTGAGACGGACTTGCTGGAACTATTCAAGCAGCAGGACAACACAGCGTATGCGAAAGAGGCGCTGGCCGATGCGCTGGCCGCTTTTCGCTGCAAGGAAGCGATTCCAGAACTACGCCGCCGGCGAGAGCAACTCCAGAAGGATGGGAAGAAACATAATCACGGGTTCAGCTACGTTGATCTCGCTTTGCTGCGCTTGACCGGCAGCTGGGGCGAACCGAGTGAAGGTGCGCGTTTGTTCGTAAGACCGCCACAACAGCCCCGCCTGGGCGACAAGATGAAATTGACCATTCACCTGGAAAACAGTGGACTGGAGCCTATCGAAATCTTCCCGTTCCCACGAGAGATGGGCCTTCGCGTGGATGGGAAGAATGTCTTCAAGGAAGACAACAGTATTATCGTATTGGGGAGGTTGAGGCGTCTTGACCCCGGCGAGGTGTGGACCTTCACATGCGATCTGACTCCTTATATCAAGACGCCGGGCCGCCACGAAGTACAATACGTCTCTCAGGGTGGTGCCTGCTCGAACAAGGTCGCCTTCACCGTGCGGGCCGGTAAACCCTGATTCCTCCATTCTCTCCTTCCGGTGACAAACATGAGCGACACCCATCTACTTCAGGTTCTGCGGACGCAACTCGATGATTTGCAGGCGCGCGGGTTGTACAAGCGCGAACGCCAACTCGAAGGCCCGCAAGACGCAGCCATCCGCGTCAACGAACGCGAGGTTATCAACTTCTGCGCCAACAATTATCTCGGCTTGGCCAATCATCCGGCCATTGTCGAGGCGGCGCACGAGGGATTGCGTCGCTTCGGCTATGGCATGGCCTCCGTGCGCTTCATCTGCGGCACCCAAACGCTGCACAAACAACTTGAAAGCGCCATCGCCCATTTCCTGCATAAAGACGATGCCATTCTCTACAGTTCATGCTGGGACGCCAACGGCGGATTGTTTGAGACGATCCTCGTCGCTGAGGATGCGATTCTCAGCGATGAGTTGAACCATGCCAGCATCATCGACGGTATCCGGCTGTGCAAGGCACGGCGCATTCGCTATCGCCACGGCGATATGAGCGAACTGGAGCGAGGTCTACGCGAGTCCGCCGGCAGCCGACTGCGTTTGATCGTCACCGATGGCGTTTTCTCGATGGATGGAGCGCTGGCGAAACTGCCGGAAATTTGCGATTTGGCCGAACGCCACGATGCGATTGTGGTCGTGGATGACAGCCACGCCACCGGCATTCTCGGGGCGGGCGGTCGTGGCACGCCGGAGCATCTCGGCGTGCTAAATCGCGTGGATATCATCACAAGCACGCTGGGCAAAACACTCGGCGGCGCATCCGGTGGGTTTACCTGTGGCCGCGCCGAGGTCATCGATTTCCTGCGCCAACGCTCGCGGACGTATCTGTTCTCGAACGCGCTGCCGCCGCCGATTGTCATGGCCGCGCTCAAGGCGCTGGAGTTGGTCGGACAAAGCAGCGATCTACGCGATCGGTTGCACGACAACGCTCGCCGTATGCGTGCCGGTTTGGAGTCGGCTGGTTTCCAACTCAAACCCGGCCAGCATCCCATTCTGCCGGTCATGCTTGGCGAGGCTGCTTTGGCGACGCGCATGGCCGACGCCCTGTTGACTCGCGGCATCTACGTCATCGGCTTCAGCTATCCGGTCGTGCCGCAAGGACAGGCTCGCATTCGCATTCAAATGTCGGCGGCACATACTACCGAGCAGATCGACCGCGCTATCACGGCATTCGCCGAGGTCGGTAAGGAGTTGGGGGTGATCGGCAAATAATTCTCTTCTCTCGCCGTTGGAGACGAGAGTAAGATTCAATGAGGAGAAATTTTGGCGAGGTGCTTTATGAATCCTCAAAAGGATGATGGTGGGAAGTGGAACGGGAATCGTTGGGCGGGCACTTATGAAGAATGGGAAAAATACTGCGCGGAGCAGGATGCGAACCTGCCCACGCGACTAACCGATGAGGAGGCGGAGGCAGATCGTGATATGGTGTGGGCTTCTCAAGACCCAGAGATTCAGGAGTTGTACGAAGGTAAGATCATCGCCATCCATAAGCGCCGTGTGATCGCGGTAGGCGATGACTGGAAGACGGTTCTCGAAGAAGCCTTACGTATCACCGGCTTGCCTCGTCGCTTATTCGCCGTGGTCTCGATCCCTGATACCGCCTCTTTCTTCGGTTGTCATTAACGTGTTGCCCAACATTCCTATTCGGGAAATACGGAAAGATTACATGACGAACCAGGGGCGGCTGGCGCGTGCCTGCCGCCTCGTGGTCAAGGTCGAGTTATTTGATCGCGTAAAGGGACGGTTTTCACAAGAGGCTATCCTTGATACCGGCGCACCATTCAGCGTGTTTCCCTACACGGTTTGGAACATTAACAACCTTTCTTGGACTCCCCTTGGCTCCCAGTTGCTCACACCACAAGGCCAAGTGGACCCGGAAGCCACGAAATGGCTCGGCGTCTCCTGCGAACTGGGAGTGATTCAAATCGCTCTGCTCGATGAGACGCTGCAACGCACCCGTTCCCTGCGTGCCATCGCCAAGTTTCCTCTCTCCGCACCGCCGGGTCGATTCAAGCAGGACATCATTCTCGGCTACCACTTCCTCATGGACAACACCATCACGCTGACGGTGAATCCGGCATCGCGTGCCACCGCCGGCAACCTCGCCAACGTCGTCGGCTTCCTCACGATTCGCTAAAACAGCGCCGGCGCGAACCTCGATTGCTCCCGCTCGCTCTCTTCCCTAAGATCAACCCTGTTGTTTTCGTGGTTTTACGGGAGACGATCGGCATGCGGCACGTTTTGTCGGCGCTGGTGCAAAACCAACCCGGCGTTCTGGCTCACATCTCCGGAATGCTCGCCTCGCGCGGCTTTAACATCGACAGTCTCGCCGTCGGCGCAACCGAGCAGTCCAACCTGTCGCGCATGACCTTCGTCGTTCACGGTGACGACGCCGAGTTGGAGCAAGTTCGCAAACAGTTGGACAAGGTTGTCACCGTCGTCAAGGTGCAGGACATTAGCAGCGAGGATTTCGTCGAGCGCGACTTGATGCTCATCAAGGTCAAGTCCGCGCCGCAACAGCGCGTCGAGATTACCCTGCTCGTCGAGATGTTCCGCGGGCGAGTCGTCGATATAAGCCCCGAGAATTTGCTGGTCGAAATCAGCGGCCAGGAACGTAAAATTGAGGCGTTTATCGAATTGATGCGTCCTTATGGCATAATCGAACTAGCTCGCACCGGCCGCATTGCTCTGGTTCGCGGCACGCCCGGTCAAGGAGATGTCCTGTGAGTCAGCCAACTTCTTCGTTGCCGTCGGCCACGCGGCCCATTCGCCCGGAACTGGCCAAGCTGGTTCGGCAACTCGCACCCGGTCAGCGCATCCGCATCACGCAGACGGTGGCTATCAACACACGGCGCAGGTGGACCACCACGGTCGAGGGCGTGTTCCGTCATTTCAACTTCCTGGCCACCGGCATCGCCACTGAGCGCGTACCGGAAGATGATATTGTCGTTGTCACCGTCCATTTCACCAAGGACAACGGCGAACTATCGAGCATCACGTTGGATGAGAACAGTCAGATTGAGGTAATCTCCGCGCGATGACGACAAGCCCAGAGCGCCAGCGACGGGTGAAGTCCCGTCGCTGGCGCTCTGGGCTTGTTCTTCATTTCCGCCGCCACAACATCTCTTCGCGGAGTCCGAGTTTCTCGACTGCCGGACGGATCGCTTGAAGGAAACGGACGGCATCGCCGGGATAACCGGCGGTCGGTCGTAGGTCGGGCACATGCTGTTGCCAAAAGCGATTGAATTCCAGCATGAGCGTCTCGCGCAGATACTTACTCGTCATCGACGCCAGGGCGACGCAGAAATGTTCGGCGTCGGCGCGCGGCTGAAACGTCAAGAACACCTCACGCCCCAGTCCGTGGACGCGATAGACGCTACGGCTCATGCCCTCTTGCTGGGTAAAGACGATGCTATCCGACAGGGCGTGCTGAATCATCGCGGCATAGGTGTTGCGGCCGCCGTGCTTGTCGATGAAGAATAACAACTCATCTTCGCCCGCCAATTGCTCGCACTGCCAACGCAGCAGATGCGCGAGCGCATGACTCAACACGACACCTTTCTTGCCGCCCTCATCGAGCAGGGCGTTGAAGCGCGGCGGACAAACGACCACGCTGCGGATATGCCAGCAAGCAACCTTCGCCGTGCCGCAAGCATCGTCGAATCGCGCTGCCCACGGTTGGAGATCATCCGTCGCCGTATGTACCGGCAGCGTTTGCGCTCCCCGATACCACGCCTCGCGCCGCAGTTCCTCGCCATCATCAGGGCAAACCCACTCGACGAGCGCGGCCAAAGACGTCATCGGCCCGATGCTTTCACGCCATAGTGTCGCCAGGACGCCGCGTTCCAGTCCGGCCAAACCGCGCGCGGTGTACACGATCTTCGAGTCGTCGATGAGCAATTGTCCGTCGTCGTCGTCCACGCCTTGGCGGACCACCGGACGAAGCAATTGCCATAAATTGGCGTCGCGGCAGTGGTCCGGCACCTGACAGGCTACGGAGGTCATCACGAAGGGGCCGAGGTTCGGTCCATAGCCCGCTTCGTCGATGCCGATGATCCAGGCCATGCCGCCCCCCCGACTGAATAGTTGAATGCCGCGACGATACCCGCTATGGTACGCGAGAGGCCCCGTTGAATCAGGAGGCTGTTCTATGCTAACCGACAACATTTTTCTGAAGATCGCCGAGAAGAAGATCCCGGCCCGTATCGTACACGAAGACGAACACTGCCTGGCGTTCCACGACAACAATCCTCAAGCGCCCGTGCATGTCCTCGTCATCCCACGCAAGGTCATCCCGACACATGCAGAGATTAAGGCGGAAGACCGTGAATTGCTCGGCCATCTGCACCTCGTGGCGGCGCAATTGGCGGAGAAACTGGGCATCGGCGACGGTTATCGATTGGTCCTCAACTGCAAGGAACGCGCCGGTCAGACAGTGCCGCACCTGCATCTGCATTTGCTCGGCGGCCGTGATCTGGCATGGCCGCCGGGATAATGGAGGAGATTCGATCATGGCGCGCGACGTAGTCCCAACTGATCCTGAACGTGAAACCGCATCCGGTCGGATCGCACTGTGGCTCGATCCGAAAGATCTTCGCTGGCTGTCGCGTCATTGTTGCTGTCCGTCGGATGCTTCCCAGGAGCAAACCGAACGCTGCGCCCGAGTGCGTTTTCGCGCCAGTGCCGCCCTGCACAAGGCCGGACTAGCCAGCGAGGACACTCCTCCTTCGGCCACCTAAGGTAGGATTGCTCTGGGCTATCGTGGTTCCGGTAGAATGTCCGGCTCGACCTGGTAAGCGTCGGACAGCTTATTCATTTGGTTGAACAATCCGACCACGGCCAGCACTTCGCCGAGTCCCTCGTTGTCCAGGCCGAGTTTCTGCGTTGCCGCCGTGTGCGAGTTGATGCAGTAGCGGCAATTGTTCGTCACCGACACGGCCAAGGCGACAATCTCCTTGGTCAGCAGATCGACCTTGCCCGGCTGCATGATCGCCTTGAGGCGTGTCCAGCACAACTCCAGATGTTCGGGATGGCTCGCCAGCGCGCGCCAGATATTCGGTACGCGGTCGATCTTTTTTGTCGCCTTGATGTCCGCGAACACTCGCTGAACGATCGGGTGATCGCAACTTTCTTCGACCAACTTGACGGTAGGCATCGGGATCACTCCTTGAGAAATAACGTGCCGCGTGTTGGTGAGGATACGGAAGTTTCGCCTGCCGCGGCAACGGGAAGGTTGTCTTGAGCGCGAGGAACTTTCAGATTCTGTCCATCACGGTCCAAACCACGCCGCAGCCGGTGCCATCTCCTCGGAAGGAGAGAAGGGGATGCGTTTGTTTCCGGTTGAGACCTTTGATCGCATCATGAAGACGCATCCGCGGATCCAACGCGGGGGCCGGCGGAAGGGGGTCATCAATGCGCGGCGGCCAACTTTCTTCCTCCAGAGCCGTCAGGATGGTTTCCTGATTCACGGCAGGTAACCGGAAGTGCTTGACTATCTGACCGTTGTAGCTCAGACACCGTAAGGCCGTATCCCAGTGCGGCCGGATGATCGGCGAGGATAGGTACGTCCGGCCGTTCCGCGTCGGTAAAAGATCATGCGCGGCATCGCGGTGTATCAACTCGTCAGCGAATTGCATCCCCTGGGCTGTGAGGACGAAACAAACGCGACCGCCGAAGGCCATATTCCGGGTATCGCGAAAGGAACGGCAGATCTCATTCGCCCTTGTTCGCTCCAGGGCATGGCGGACGTAACCCATGCCTACCAGCCAGCGAAGATCGGTCATCGTCACGCCGCGCTCGCGCAATTCGCGCAGGTTCACCGCGAAATCCCAAGCGTTCCTGCCCAGATCACCGGCTCCCTCCAGAGCGTCGCGCAGCATCCCAAGAGCGGTGTGGATGCGCGCACTGCGTGCGGGATTCATGGGGTACGCGGGCGCGGTCCGAGCGATAGCATCCATCGAAATAGCTCCCTTATTGTTTGATCCACATCAACCACGACAGGGCGCGCAAACGACCGGAGCGGTTTTCCGACAAGTCCGAAGCACGAGCGAGGAACCAGAATGGTCCTTTCCTGACGCTTCGGGCGGCTCACACGTTGGGTTCGTTGCGTTTGATGAGAAAGGTGGGAATCTTCTTGCCCAGGTGGGGCATTCGGATCGGTAATAGCCTCCAGGCGCCTGTCTCAAGTAACTAATCGAAATCGGCGCGAGTTAGTGGACAAGAATTTTGTGATTTTTTCTCAAGTTTCTCAAAATAGTTGTTTCATCGTGTTAAAATAGTTAAAATGGGAAATATAGATAAACAAAAACGGCCCATAACAGGATGAAATAGGATTACTCGCTCTGCGGAGGCCGGTTGCGAGGGGGGAGTACGCGCGTTACCATGACGCATTCTTTGATCCCCACCCGGAGATAGGTCATGTCCCTCCGCATTCTTCCTGTCTGCCTCCTCGCCGCAGTCTGGGGTGTGTCGCCACTAGCTCGCGGCGCCGATGAGACGCCAGCGGTCGGCTACGATGCCTTGCTGCGTCTGGATCAACTGCCGTTGCTGGCCGACTGGCCGGCGCATCAGGATAGCAGTTATGGCCGCAAGAACGATAACGCCGACGCGGGCAATTTCCTTCGCATCGAGAAAAATGGCGAACAGGTCATGATGGATGCCGAGGGGCCGGGCATTATCTACCGCCTCTGGTCCACCGGCGTGGTCGGCACGCAGATGTCCGACAAGTGCCGTTTTCGTTTCTACTTCGATGGCGAGGAGAAGCCGCGCCTCGATCTCTCCGTGCCGGAATTGTTCGGCGCTAAAGGGAGCAAATATCCATTCGTGCCGCCGCTGTCGGTGACGTTCGAGAGCGGCGCGGCCGGCAATCCCGGTGAAGGACCGTGCAATCTCTGTTATGTGCCAATCCCGTTCGCCAAGCACCTCAAGATCACGGGCCGCAACGTGATGTTTTATCACGTCGATTATTTGAAGTTGTCGAAGGCTGCCGCTTTGCCAAGTTGGACGCCGGAATGGGCCAAATCGCGCGAGTGGAAACACAAACTGGCAGCCTTGCAATTCGAGAGAGTTGGCGACGATCCCAAGCCAGCCGTGAACCACATCGTCGGCCGGGAGACACAAGGCGAGATCGCTCCCGGCGCAGCGATGTCCGTGAACGCAAAAGGGCCGGCCTTCATTTATGCTTTGCGCCTCAAGCTGGCGAAATCGAACGCCAAGCTGCTGCGAGGTCTTCTCCTGCGCATCACGTTCGACGACGCCGAGGGGCCGAGCGTGCTGACGCCGCTGGGCGATTTCTTCGGTACCGGCGCGGGCGATCGCCGCTTCCGTTCGTTGATGACCGGGATGACCGACAAGGAGTATTACAGTTACTGGCCCATGCCGTTCGCCAAGCGAGCGCGCGTCGAGATTGTCAACGATACGACCGAGGCCGTGACGATTGAACGCTTCAACGTAATGGCGAGTCCGGTGAAGACCAGGGCGGCGAATACGGGTTTCTTTCATGCTCGCTATGTGCAAGATCGAGATTGTCCTCTACGCAAGGATTACACCATCCTCGATGTGAAAGGGCATCGCGGCAAGTATGTCGGCGTCAACATCACCATGCAGAACGCGCGCGGCGCTCAGGGTATTTTCTTCCTCGAAGGCGATGAGAAGATTTATTGCGATGGCGAGAAATGGCCCTCCCGATGGTTGGGGACCGGTACGGAGGATTACTACAACGGCGCCTATTTCTGGAACCATCCGAATAAGGCAGCGATGGTCCGGCCGCTGGGCGGTTTGACGTTCCTCGATTGGGGCATCGGTCGCGTCTGCGCCTATCGCTGGCACCTGACCGACTGGATCAGTTTCCGCGATTCGATTCGTGTGGATCAGGAACACGGGCCGGTCAGCGACATCCCCACCAACTATTCCTCCATCGCCTACTACTATCTCGATGCGCCGACGGCCCAGAAGCCGTTGCCGCCCCGCAACGATCGTCTGCTTGTTACCTCGCTGTCTCCTGCCCCACGCTTGATGGGCTGCACACTCGACGGCAAACCGTCTCTCAACGGTAAACCAGTGAAAAGCCGTACGTTCCATGAGGCGGAGGCGACGCTCGACGGCGGCGACGACGTGCAGCACTTCGCCGCCAGCGCTCCTGGCGACACGATTGACGTAAAGATTCAGGTTCCCGGCGAGGAGGTGGTTCGTCCGTTTTGCTATCTCTCCGGTGGACCGGAGTACGGAAGCGTGGACATCACGCTGGATGGACACAAACTCGGAAGCGTGGATGCGTATCGGCCGGAGTTTCAACCGTGGTTGGAGTCATCGCTGAAGAATCTGCGACTCAAGAAGGGTAGTCATACGCTGCGTCTATCCGTGACCGGCAAGAACAAGGCGGCGAGCGCGGCCCATGTCGGATTCGTGGCCCTGCAATTGCGACCAACTTCGCCGATGGTCGGCGTCTGGAACACGATTGGCACCTGGCCCTGCGTTGGCGAAAAAGGCTGGAAGACGATCAATCCACCGGAGAAAGAGCAGAACCTCCGCGCGACGTATGACGTGCCCGGACGCGGCAAGTTAACCTGGAAGACGGTGGACAAGGAGCATGTTCACTTCGGCGGCGATCAGAGCGTGGCCTACGGACTGACCTATGTGTGGAGTCCGGACGAGCGTTCGGTCGCGTGCTTCCTTGGCCGCGATGATTCGCTCAAGGTGTGGATCAACGACGTTGTGGTGTTTGATGTGTGGAGTTTCAGCCACCTTATCCCCGATTCGTCGTTCTGCACCGTGACGCTGAAAAAGGGCTGGAACAAGGTGTTGGTGAAGAACGCCAACTGGAGCGGCGGTTTCGGTTACTGCGTTCGCTTCGGCGACCCGGATCGCGTCCTCAAGTACGCTCGAAGTCCCAAGGAGTGAGTTGCCAGCCCGCAGCGCCAGCAAGGGTTCCCTTGCTGGCGCTGCGGGCTGGTGGGTCACTCACCGAGTCGATGCGGTGCCATCGCGGTGTCGCGCTCTAGATACTTTGCTCCCCACAGCCAGAGAATGCCGCCGACCAGTACCATGATCGAGACAAAACCAAACGCCCAACTCAGATTTTTGAAGCCGGCGATCACGCCCATGAGCGTCGGCGAAGCAGCATCGCCCAGCAGATGAATGACGAGGATGTTAAGCGCGAAACCGGGCGCGCGCAGCAGCGGATGCGTGACGTTGGCCAAAATCGTGTTCGTCGGTCCTGTGTTGAAGAACAGGAAGAAGACGAACAGCACCAATGGAATCCAGGCGAGAGGGAACGGCAAGACGATCATCAGGATCAACATGGGGAAGGCCAGCACCATAGCCGCGCCGGAGACGAGGAAGTACGATCCCGGAAAGCGCGACCGCAGTCGATCACCGACCATGCCGCCCAGTAAGGTGGCCACCAAGCCCGTTAGGGCGGTCAGGCCGCCGAAAGCCGTTGTCGGATTAAGGCCGAACAACGGTTGTACCCGCCGCTCCTCGAAATAGCCGGGCGTCCAGAAGGCCAGGCCGCCCATCGCGAAGGTCATAGCCGTCATGCCCAGGGTGTTCAGGACATACGAAGGCGTTTTCAGGAGGATGAGGTAGTCGGACCAGCGTTCGCGGCTGCGCGTGGACTGCGGGGTCAATTCCGTCTGCCCGCGGCGCGGCTCGCGCATCAGGAAACACCATACGCCGAGCAGCAAGCCGGGAATCACGACGACATAAAACGCGGTGCGCCAACTCCCCGTATATTTCAACATGCCGTCACCGAGGGCGTAGCCGAGCGCGCCACCGAAGGGGATGGCCGCGTAAAACCACGCCAAGATTTGACCGCGACGGTTCTTCGGATAGAGATCGGAAATCATGTCGGGTGCGACGGGGCCATAGGCCGCCTCGCCGAAACCGACGCAGCAGCGTGTCAGCAGCATCACGAGATAGACGACCGCCAACCCGGAGCCGCCGCTGGCGACGCTCCAGACGATAACGCCAATGCCGATCAGCACCCAGCGGCGCACGCGATTGGCCAACCAACCGAAAATCGGCGCTGTTACCATGTACGTCACTAGAAAGGCGGTGGACAATACGCCCATCCAGGTTTTGGCCTCGGCCGGCTCCTTCATCTCGCCGGTATTGGGGTCTTCGACTTTCGGGAAGAACTCGGCCCGAATGCTCGGTTCGACCGCCGCCAACACCTGGCGATCGATATAGTTGAATAGATTGATGAATACCAGCAGGGTCAGCGCCATGCGTGCCCCGGCCACCGGCACGCCATCACCGGCAGGCTGGGGGGTAATTCCCGTGATCCGTGCTTCCGAGACGATGGCCGAATCGGCGGGAGTGCGAGCGGGCGTGGGGCCGGTCGTGGTCATGGTGATCCATTCTGGCGAGCTTTCTCTCGCGTAAGCGCCCGAGTACCACCCTCGGGGCGCTTACGCGAGAGAAAGCTCGCCGTGACATTACCGATGCGGGACGGAGTAAGGCCACATAGTAATGGGGCGATTCGGTTGGGGGAAGGGGAAAAGCACGAAGGAGAGAATGTCATGTTTCGCGGCCGCCGTAGTACGCCGCAGGGGGAACATCGTCCGGTACTGCTCGATGAAGTGCTGGCCGCGCTCAACGTGCGCGCCGGCGCGGTCGTCGTCGATGGTACCGTCGGCTGGGCCGGTCATTCCGTGGAGTTGTTGCACCGCGCCGGGCCGGAGGGACGGCTGATCGGACTCGATCTCGATGCCGACAACCTGCCGCGCGCCCGCGAGCGCCTGACGGCGACCAGCTTGCCATTCAGCCTGCATCATAGTAACTTCGCTGCTCTGCCCGCGATCCTGGCAATCGAGGCCGTTGCGGAGGTGCAGGCTGTTCTCGCCGATCTTGGCATGTCGAGCATGCAAGTGGATGATGCCGAGCGCGGCTTTTCGTATGTGCGCGATGGCCCGCTCGACATGCGCATGGATCGTTCGCGCGGCCGCAGTGCGGCGCAGGTGTTGGCGACGATTTCCGAGGCGGATCTGGCACGGGCGTTGCGCGATCTAGGTGATGAACCGGAGGCGGAACGCATCGCCGCCGCTCTGGTCGCCGCACGCCAGCAAACGCCGCTGGAACGAACGAGCGATGTGACGCGGGTCATTCTAGAAGCCAACGCGTGCGCGGAGCGAGTGCGCCACACGGGTTGGCGGCTGCATCCCGCGCCGGGACGGTGGAACCTGCATCCGGCGGCGCGCACGTTCCAGACCTTGCGCATTCTCGTCAACCGCGAGTTGGGAAATCTCGAACAGCTATTGCGTGTGCTGCCGGCCGTCCTCGCTCCGGGCGGTGTGGCGGCCCTCATCAGTTTCCACAGCGGCGAGGATCGGCTGGTCAAGTCGGCCTTCCGTGATGGTCTGCGTTCGGGTGTGTACAGCGCCATCTCCGACGAACCCATCCGGGCCGCGTTTGCCGAGCGCACGAATAACCCGCGTTCGCGTTCGGCGAAACTGCGCTGGGCGCGACGCCGCTCGTGAAGTAGATAAAAAACCTCTTGACGGCTCCGACATTAACCTCAAGAATGACAGGTAGGGGCGGGGTTGCCCCGTCCTACTCCTACCACGACTGAATCCCCGATCGCACAGGAGAAATCTCGCGATGAAGCGCACTCTGGCTCTTTCCGCCTTCGCCCTCCTCTTCGCTGTCGCTCCGCTCTCCGCCGCCGGTTTGACCGGCCAATACATCGAGGCTCGCACCACCGACGTTTGGACCGGCCCCTGCTTCGCCAACGCCGATGTCAACATCGGCGGCAAACACGCCATCATGGCGTGGAAAATCGACAAGGGTGCCTTCAACAAAGTCAACCTGGACGGTCTCGGCGTCGTCGCCGTCGTCGCGGCCAGCGATACGCTCGGCACGAAACAGACCGGCCCCGCCAAGGCGGTGCTGATCGTCGATGAGCGTGCCACCACGCCGCAGCACGACGCCTTGGTTCAGCTGGCCAAAAAGCAGGGTGGGACATTGCTCGGCAACGTCGTCGCCGTCAAGAGTGCCCGCGTTGACCTGGCCGTTTGCAATTGCGAGGAAGGCGGCTGCGGCACGTTGACGGCGGGTGACGCCCGTATTGAGACGCGCTGCCTCGATCACAAGCACGACAAAGTCTGCGGCAACGAATCCGCCTTCTTCCCGCCGCTGGCCCGCGATCTGAAGGTGCAACCGGCCTTGGCTGTCGAGAATACCTACACCGGCAAGGGCGTCGATAGCACCTGGAAGGACAGCGGCCGGCGCAGCGCCTACCTCGGCACGTTCGCCATTCGCTAAGGCATGGATCCGGCCGCGTATTGGCGAACGGCCGGCGTAAGCCGGCTGGTAGGGCGTATCCACCAGCCGGCTTACGCCGGCCGTTCGCCTGGGAGACACCATTGATGCGATTACGTATGTTGGGCGGTGGGATCGCTCTGTTGGTCGTGGCCGTCCTTCCGCTCCACGCGGCCGACAGCCCCTACACGATCAAGACGGTGGACAAGACCGCCACCCCCAAGGAAGTGCAAGAGCCGATCCGCAAACTGCTCGGCGAGCGCTGCGTCCAGATGCTCGACGCCAAGGGCGATGTTCTCGCCGAACTGTGGTTTCGCAAGGATCTGCCGGCCAAGGCGACCGATGCGCAAATCAAGAACGGTCTGACCTACCGCGAGATTCCTGAAACGACTCTTTTCGGCGTCGTCCGCTTTCCCAAGCAAACCACCGACTACCGCAAGCAGAAGATTCCGGCCGGTGTGTATACGCTGCGCCTGGCCAATCAGCCGATGGACGGCGATCACATGGGCACCGCACCCTTCAGCGAGTTCCTTCTGATGTCACCGGCCGCCGAGGACAAGAAGCCCGACACGATGGAGCCGAAAGCGCTCCAGGAGTTGAGCGGCAAAACCACGAACGGTCATCCGGGCGTTATGCTTCTTTTTCCAGGCAAGGGAGCCAAGGCCGAGGCAAAACTCGAAAAGAAGGAAGAGAATCACTGGATTTTGTTGCTGTTGCAAGAAGTCAAGGTTGGCGACAAGAAGGCCACTCTGCCCATTGGTTTGACGCTTATCGGCGCGTCATCCGCGGCGTAACAAGAAATAAATACGAATCACGAAAACACGAAAAGGAGAAGGATTCCGCAGAGAATTGTCGTCGCCCTTTGTTCCTCCGCTTCTTTTCGTGTTTTCGTTCTTTCGTGATTCGTATTTTTCTTGTAAATCGTGACTCATCGCTGAAGCAGCATAGACCACGATAAGCGCGGCGGTTGTGTCCCTGGAACACAAGCGTAGCCGCTGAAATCCGTCACGCCCTCGGCTCGCAAGAAGTCCTCGTCGAGCAGTGCTTGCCCTGTCATCTCCGCCGGTTCCTTTTGCACCAGACGAAGTACACAATCGACGAGAATATCCGGCTTGCGCCACATTTCGGGTTTACCCAGCGCGTGGTTGATCGACGCTTGTGTTTCGATGATTGTCACCGGCCACAGCGAATTGACCGCGATGTTGTGTGGCCGCACTTCTTCCGCTAGACCGAGCGACAACAACGTCATGCCCAACTTCGAGATCGAATAAGCAATGCGGCCGGGCACCATCGAGAGATCGAGGGGTGGACTCATGTTGATGATGTGACCTGATCGCTGCTGGATCATGGCCGGCAATACGGCTCGGCAGCACAAGAAGGCGGCCCGTGCATTGACGCCCATCACGAGATCGAAACGCTTGGCTGGTGTATCGAGCAGACTGCTCCAGTGCAGTGCGCCCGCGTTGTTGACGAGCAGGTCGATGCGGCCGAAACGCTCCAATGTCTTCGCGGCCATGTTTTCAATCTGCTCGGCATCGCGCACGTCCACCTGGATCGGCAGCGCCTGAGCGCCGAGGGCTTCCACTTCCGCCGCGACAGTGAAGATCGATCCCGGCAGTTTATCGGTCGAGATGGTGCTTTTCGCGGCGATGACAACGTGACATCCCGCCTTCGCCAACCCCAGAGCCAGAGCGCGGCCAATGCCACGGCTTGCCCCGGTGATGATGGCGACTCGTCCTTGCAGCGTGGACATGGCATCCTCCGATCTTTCCCGGCCAAGAACGGCGCGCTCAATTCTTTGCCTTCTTGCTGGTCGGCATATCCCACAGGGTAATCACCCCGCGCGTGCGTCCTCCAGAGGCCAGCGTCTTGCCACCCGGACTGAAGGCCAGGGAATAGACGGACACAAAACGCCCCACGCGGAGAGTGGCGATTCTCTTGCCCTCGGGGCTGAAGGCCACGGCATTGACCGAACCCTCAAAGCCCGTAAGAGTGGCTATACACTTACCGGTAGCCGTGTCCCACAACTTCACTTCGTCGTCTTTGCCGCTCTTCCCATCCCTGTCACCTGGAAACGATATCTCCGGCGGCCAGCAGGCTCCCTGGAGCGATCAGCCCATGCAGCATCCGCATCACAAACTTCCTCCTAGCTATCGGATTTCTCAGGGAGGAGATCGGTCGTCTCCGGCGTACATGATAAGTGGCACCGGCTTGGCTGTCCAGCATCGCCACGGCGTCCTGTAGCGCATATCTTTTTTGAATACCCAGGCATCGATCCCGTGTGACGGTGCCGATCACGGCGAAAATCGGTGTGCGGTTTCGCAAGATTGGGGGCAATACAACATCAGAGGGCTATCCCCATCCCCGACTTGCGAGACCGCCATCATGACCGCGCGACCCGAGCAACTGATTCAGCACATCCGCCGATTGGCCGCCCCGCCCGCGTCCTCGTCTAACCTGCGGAGCCATCGCCGCACGCAAGCGCCTGCACAGGATTTTCAGACCCGGTTCCCCCAAACAAGACAACAGGTGATTGCAAAGTGGAATGGCGATGGAGCCCTCGCTGTAGTGGGAGTCTCACACCCATCCCGTTCCCCTCGGACGGTTGTTCACGCAGGTTGATTTTCAGAAGAGTTGACAGCGGAAACCCTGATCTCTATAGTTATTTTCACAGCGAGTTTCTTTACTCCATCCAGCAATAATTCGCTGCTTATGCACCTGTAGCTCAACTGGATAGAGCATCGGTCTACGGAACCGAAGGTTGCAGGTTCGAACCCTGCCAGGTGTAATCAACACAACCCCCTAGCCGAACGCAAGTTAAGCGTACCTGTCTGTGTCGGACAGCGCGGCCGAAAAACTCCAACAAGCGCGGAAGGTTCCGCGCACGGGAGAAAGCCGCATGTCCAAGTTCCGTGTTCCGTCCTACCGTTTGCATCGCCAATCCGGTCAAGCCGTCGTCACCCTGACCGACTCCCTGACCGGCCAGCGCAAGGACCACCTGCTCGGCAAGTACAACACCGCCGCTAGTCGGCAAGAGTATAAGCGTGTCGTGCTTGATTGGGAGGCTCGCGGTCGCCGTCTGCCCGAATCGAACGGCACCCCTGAGTTGACACTCGCCGAACTGATCGCCCGCTACTGGCGACACGTCGAGGAGTATTACCGCCATGTGGACGGTACTCCCACCGGCGAAGTGCAGGCTATGCGCTACGCCCTCCGACCGCTGAACCACCTCTACGGTCCATTGCTCGCCCAGGAGTTCAACCCCTCTGCGCTTAAGGCCGTTCGTGAATTGCTGGTGCAAGGCTACGCTCATCCGAAATACGGCCCCCAAAAACCGCTCTGCCGAACGCGCATCAATGCTCAGGTGAAACGCATCCGCCGAATGTTCAAGTGGGCCGTCGAGAACGGGCTGATTGCGGCGAGTGTGCATCATGGTCTGTGTGCCGTCGCTCCGCTCAAGCGCGGTCGCACCCAGGCAAAGGAAAGCGAACCCGTCAAGCCCGTGGCCCGCGCCGTCGTCGAGGACACGCTGCCGATCCTGCGCCCCATACTCGCCGACATGGTTCTGTTGCAATTGGAAACCGGGATGCGACCGGGAGAACTGGTTGTCCTGCGCGTCTGCGACATCGACATGACGGGAGCCGTTTGGCTCTATCGGCCGTCCTCTCACAAGACCCAGCACCACGGCCACGATCGCATCATCCCCATCGGCCCGAAGGGACAGGAGATTATCCGACGCCATCTGAAGCCAAACCTCTCCGCTTACTTGTTCTCGCCGGCGGATGCCGTGGCCGAGTTCCGCGCCCGGCAGCGGCAGGATCGCAAGAGCAAGGTGCAACCGTCGCAGCACTACCGAAAAAAGAGCCGGCCTAAGAAGCGGCCGGGCGAAGTCTACACCGTGCAAGCCTATGGCCATGCCATCACGCAAAGCATCAAGCGGCACAACCGCGACAAGGCCGAGGGAGAACGGATACCCCATTGGCACCCGCACCAATTGCGACACCTCCGCGCCCTGGAACTGAAACGCGAAGCCGGCTTGGACGTGGCCCGCGCCGTGCTGGGGCATCGCAGCCCCATCTTGACGGAACACTACGCCACGCTCGACATTGCCAAGGCCGCTTCCGTCATGGAGAAGATTGGCTAGTCAGCCGAAGGACGACAACGCAAGCGCTACTGTGCTTGTGCGCGGCGCGGTCGCTGTCCTACAGTGGGATGGGCGGGGGATAGGCTGGCCGGCCGAATCCCTGCAACCTCACGGGTGTTTCTCCCGCCCATTTTTTCCTTGTTGAGGTTAGCCGATCGAGGTTTCGGCCCATGCTCATGGATGTATCCGCCCCTGCGCGTCTTACCGCACGTCAAGCCGCACAACGTCTCGGCGTCTCTCGTGCCCTCATCGAGACATGGGCGAAAGAACGGAAGTGTCCCTTCATCCCCGACGAACCTTTTCAGGTTTTTCGCAATCCGCATTCGCGCAAAGGCGTGCGTTACGATGCCGAACAGATCACGCGCATTCAGCAGAGACGTTTGACGATTCAGCAGACCAAAGGCAAGCAGAGCGGATATTTGACCTACGCTGAACTTCGCAAGCGATTCAACTGGAAGCAAAAGACTCTGCAAGGACTGCTGTACACCTGGCAGGAGGATGGCTGTAGTTACCTGGACGGCGTGAGGCTCGATGCGCACAAGGAAATGCGCCCTGTCGATAAGGACAACAGACTCCGCAAAATATGGGTTTATAGTCTCGCCCAACTTGAGCAAATCAATGAGATCCAGCGGGAGGAACAATACGGCACCTATCGAAACGAACGCGGCGTCTGGCTTTCGGCCAAGACGGCGCATGAGGTGTATCCAAGCATCTGGGACTCCAAGCTCGGATATTGGCAGGAGCAAGCCTGTTCTTATTTGGGCAGGCCGATCCATTACTTGCCGGTTCGTCGGCCAGGTGGACGTGGCCCGCATCGCTGCCGCACGATGTATCTTGAGGCAGATTTGCAAGCCATTTCCGATGCGCAGCATGCTGGGCAACCCGAACCGGCGTACCAGGACGACGAAGGCACCTGGATCTTTGCCGCTGGAGTTGCCGCTCGAACGGCCTGGCCTGCGAGCGGTCTGCGTTATTACCGGCTCAAGGAATGGGCTTGTTTCGTGGGTCGAGCCGAAAAGCGACTCCGTGCCAAGCAAGTGCCGGCGTCTTGTCATGCTGGGGTTTTTGGTCCCGGCTGTGAAGTCGTCTGGGCATATCATCGGGGAGACATCGAACAACTTGCCGGCTTGCGCTGCGGGATCGATCCCGCCGAGGTCAGCATGATGAGGGGGGCGGAAAGCATAAGTAGGGCGAAACCTGTCGAGGAAGTCACGGCGAAAGAATCCAAGTCCCGGTTGGGTGAGGCGGCCGAAGATCACTGGATGGCACAGGAGAGGAAGACCTATGAAGCCGTGCTTGACCTCAAACGTGACCTTAACAGAGCTTGCTCGGAAATCCCGAAACAGACCGCCGAGGAAGTGTGTCAGCAGTTATCTGGCCTGGCTCCATTGGTCAGCGATCTGCAAGAGGAACCGACCATTCAACCCCTGTGGGATGACGTTCTAGGGACGTTGAAATGGCAGGGTAAGGTAATTCGCCGGTTCCGCGCTCCCGCGAAAAATCAAAGAGACATCCTCGAAGCCTTTCATCGTGCCAATTGGTCAACTCATGTGGACGACCCTTTCGACGACTGGGTCAAACTGAACAAGACACTCGCCGAACTAAACAAGGGGCTTGAGGAAGGCGCGATTCGTTTTCGCTCCAACGGCAAGGGTGACGGTATTTTGTGGGAACCGGCTAAATAGTCTACTAAAAACATCTCTAGGGTACTTCTAGGGTTTCTCTAGGGTAGGCGACTGCAAATCCGATTGTCAAACTGACCCTCGTAGGCGATTCCGAGTCCCTGCGAGGGTTTTTTCGTGTCCGCAACTGTGACCTCGACACCCGTACTCACCGAGATCGTCGCCGGCCTCGGCCTCAGTCTGAGCCAGGCCGCGCGTCGATTCCCGTCTGCGCGCCTCGGCAAACCCGTCCATAGCAGCTGCGTGTGGAGATGGATGCACGATGGGGCGCGTCTGCCCGATGGCTCCGTGGTGCGTCTGGAAGCGGCCAAGGTAGCCGGCCGCTGGTTGACATCGGAACCGGCACTGGCTCGATTCGTTGCACGGCAGACGCCGGCAACGGAAGGTGAGCCGAGGGAGACGCCGCGCACACCGGCACAGCGAAGCCGAGCAAACGAAAGAGCGGCCAAACAACTCGAAGCATTAGGGATTTGATGGGGAGCAATAACGACGCTGGCCGCGCGGCTACCACCCCGCACGGCCAGCATGATCCAAACGACACGACGGACGGACAACCATCATGGTAGACAGAGGACAGCCGCGCGGCAACGTCAGCCGCGCAACAATCGACGAGCGAGAACGGCACCCCCTCGCCAGCACCAAGGAAGGGGGGGCGTGGTGATCAGTAACTCGGTCTCTGCCCACCTTGAACAGCAGCATGGCGTTCGCATCGCGCCAGGGCGGAAAGGCGTTTGTCCCTTCTGCCGTCACGAGTGCTTCGCTGTCCACAAGAACGATTCACTCGGGAAGTGTTTCCATTCATCGTGTGGGCGGGCTATTACGAGCGGCAGTCTCGATAGCGGCTACAACGGCTCTCTGTACCAGATTCTCGACGAGATCAAACGCGACTGTCATGCTGAGCTAATTCGTCAAAGGGACGGGAACAAGGCGTATGCCTGGGACTACCTCACCAAAACCCGAGCAATTCACCCGCGTGTCCTCTTCGATCTAGTCGAGTTGGGCGCGGTGCCGCACGACTACGACGTGAACAAGGTCTTTGCCCCGCATCTGGAGAAGATCGCGGAGCGCCGCAAAGAACTGGATGCGGACACAGAAGCCGTTCAAAAGAAGAAGGAAGGTCGAAAGAGCAAGGGGAAGACGGAGCAAGAGAAGAAGATTGAGAAGGAGTCAGAGAGGCTCGACACTCAGGAAAGGTTCCTCGCCGAACGGCGAGACGAGTTGCAGGAGAGGTTCGCCAAAACCGCCGGATGGGTTGCCTTTTTTCACACCGACGCACACCACCGCACGCTTAGCATTCGCTTCCGCAAATTTGAGGGCAAACGCTTCCAATCTTACGTTCCTTTTACGGGGCGGACGGGATTATTCGGCCACAGTCTTTTTTCCCACTACCAGAGCGAGCAACGCCGGAAATGCAATCGCCTGATGATAGTCGAAGGGGAGATAAACCTCCTTCAGATTCACGGTCTCGCGCTCCGGACGGCCCCCGAAACGAATGGTGCAAACTCGCCCAAGTACGCGAACTGGATTGCCGCCACAGGGTCGGCGAACACGCAGGACGCCGCGACAATCGCCGCCCTGCTCAAGACGCCAGGGACAGTAAAGCCGCTTGTCGTCTGCCAAGACAACGACGAAGCCGGCGACGAGGCGGTTGCCAATCTTTCGCGGACCTTCACGCTGGAAGTATTGACGCCACCGAAGCGCGAGCAGGATGTTGATGAGTTCATTCGCGGATTCGAGAAGGACTACGCCAGCGCTTGGGCTGGCCTGGAGGAATTAATCTCCAAGCGACGGCTTATATGTCGTCCGTGGAACGCTCTTGCTGAGCAGATTTTTCGCGCGCGGCAGAAACACGGGGAAGACGACGAGCGACGAGATTTCGAGATCAACGCCGAGGTGAAGCGTATCGTCATTGATGACCTGCGAGAAAGGGGGGAGTTCTATCACGAGCATTCGCACGGGTATTATTTCCTGTCTGATGACAAGCGGCTCATTCCCCTCGATGACCGGGACAATCAATTATCCTGCCTGCTCGATCGATACGGACTCAACCCCGTTGAGAAGGCATGCGAGTACACAAGAAAATCGCTGTACATCGAAAGTCTGACAAAAGGGAAAGCAACACAAGTCCACCGACTCACATGGTTCGACCAGCAGACCCACACCTTGTATCTGTTCAACCATGCCAATCAGGTTTACCGGATAACGGCCGACCAGATTGAACTGGTTGACAACGGAACGGACGGGACGCTGTTCATCTTCGACCCGCGCAACGAACCGTTCAAACTGGCGACTGACGAGAATCTAGGCGACCTCTTCCATCACGCTGTGACAGCGGAAATCAATTTCGATTCGGAAGGCCAGTTAACACGCGGCGAGCAGCAATCGCTTTTCAACCACTGGTTCCAGTCCATCTTCTTTGGGAGCATACTTCCCACGCGGCCACTGCTGGGATTCATCGGCCCGAAGGGATCGGGGAAAAGCTACACCTTGCGGCGGGTCGGCATGCTGCTCTTCGGGTCGCAATTCGAGGTGACGAACCTGCCCGCGAGCGAGGGCGATTTTGACGCCATCACGACGAACACGTACTACTGTGCGTTCGACAACGCAGACTCGAAGGTCAAATGGCTCCCCGATCGGCTGGCGATCTGCGCCACCGGAGGCACGGTCAGCAAACGCCTCTATTACACGACGAACTCGCTGGTCAACTATCCGATTGATTGCTTCGTTGGCATCACGTCCAGGACACCCCATTTCAACCGCGACGATGTAGCAGACCGCATGCTCCTCCACCACGTGAAGCGTTTTGAGGATGGGCAATACCGCAGCGAACACGAACTAAAGGCGGCGATCCTGAAAGACCGCAACAGGATCATGACTGCCGTGGTTCGCCAACTTCAGGAGTGCATCGCCGCACTGAAGCAGACGGAAGGCAGAACTTACCGGACCTCGTTTCGCATGGCCGACTTCGCTGTCTTTTGCCTACGCCTGGCTGACGCCCGTGGCAGACGCCACGAGGTAGAGGCGACGTTCGGCAGGATGCAAGAAGAGCAATCGGCGTTCACCCTTGAAGGGGACTGCCTGATAGACCTGCTTCAGAAGTGGCTTGAGACGGAAACCAATCACAACAAAAAGGTGACGGCTTCTGACTTGTTCAAGGAATTGAGGTATCTGGCCGAGAAGGCAAACCTGCCGTTCGATTACGAAAACGGGCGGTCCCTCGGTCAACGCCTCAGCCACATCGAGAGCAATCTGAAATCGGTTGTCAACCTGGAGGTAAAGCCAGACAAGAAGAAGCGCCAGAAGGCTTATTGCTTCTGGCCGAAGGAGGAAGGTGCGCAATGGGCAGGAAAGCAGGAATCGGCAGGAATCGACGATTTGGGCGATTCCTGCCACTCAACTTATTGGAGTGAAAGGCTTTAGGTAATTTAGCAGGAATCGCGGAAAGCAAGTCAGAACTTCGCGCGCACGCGAGGGAGATGAACGGCTGGTTTTTCTTTCCCGTGAAGTAGATTGCCGACTTGCTTTCCGCGATTCCTGCCAAGAGACGTAAATCCTTATGGAGTTTAGCCTTCATGGGCAGGAAAGGGCGATTTGAGCGATTCCTGCCGATTCCTGCCTTTCCTGCCAACGCGAACAGACACGAGGGAAGAGGACCGCCCCCATGTACCGCGCAACCGCCCGACTATCCTTTGGCAAGCACGCCGGCCGGCTGGTATCCGACGTTCCGACGAGTTACCTCCAATGGTTGCTGGCCAACGTCCACGACCTCGATTCGTGGATACGTCACGAAGCCGAATGTACCCTTCGTGACCGTGGCGACTCGACCACACCGGCGAAGGACGCCGGCAAGCAATCTCTTCCCGTGGTCAATGTCCGGGCCGCGCTTAAAAGCTGGTTCGCTTCCCTTTGCCGGGATTACCACCCAGATCGCACGGGCGACGATGGCAAGGTTATGGCGGCGCTGAATGAGGCGAACGAACGACTGCGCAAACTGCTGGAGGTGGCTTGAGATGAACCCGACAACCCCAACATCAACACCGTGGGGAGGATGGTTCCGCCAGAACAAGCGCGTCCGCTGGACCCAGCTTGTCAGCGGCGATAGCTACGCTGAGGCATGGGAGCGATTGCTTGACGCGCTGGCCATGACGCGCGGCGGTGAATCCCTGGTGACGATGGCAAACCCTAATTGCGACGCCGCAAGGCTGACGCCCTTGACGATGGGCAATCAGAGAGAGAGGCCACGATGAAGACGCAACACGGAAGAGTAAAACGCGGCCCCGAGGAACCAGCGAGGGTTCGCGTCCTCCGGCGGCTTCTCGACATCCTGCACACCAAGCGCCGGCGCGAAATCAGGTTCTCCGACCGCTATCAGGCTGGCGTCATCGACGAACGTATCCGCCACGTCGAAGCGATGCTTGACGACTTGGAGAAGAGAGAAGGTAATGGTTGATTTGACCCGAGCGGAACACCTGCAATATCTCGCCGTCGAACTCGAAACGACCAAGCGTTTGCTCAAGGACGCGCTCAAGTGCAAACTCACCGCATTGATTCAACAGCGCCGTCAGAAAATCCGCAACCTCCACCGCGAACTCGAAGCCCTCAACCACGGCAAACGAGGCTATCGCCCATGACCAGAACCCAACGCTTCCGCGACCGGCAAGCCGTCTTGCTATGCCGCATCGTCAACCGCCTGATCGCTGCTCGCGCCGCTGCCAAACTTGGCCGCCACGCCATGAGCGAACGACACCGGCAAGCCGCCTTCACCGCCGCTGAAAAACTGTGTGAACTGATTGCGGAACATGAGCGCGGGGCACACTGGACCACGACGCGACGCCGGCCGCTGCGTGAGGTTTTCGGGTTTGAAAACGCAACGGTGCAAAATGGACATCGGCGCACGCCGATTAGGGACACGCAGCGGGTATGATTAGAGAGGTTTCTCTCGTGAGTGGGGCAGCGGTGGAGGCTTATGGGTGGCCGAAGCCGCTGCCCGTTTTCAGAGGGGATGGCGATGGCGAGCAAAGACGAAGGACGCTGGATTACGGTTGGCGCTCGCTCATCCGGCGGCGAGGACGGCGACGGTAAAAAACACGGTGGCAGCCCTATCTTCATCCGCAATGGCCGCGTTGAGAAAGGCGCGCCGGCGCTAGTCGGCAAGAAGCTCGGAGCGTTCAAGGAGCCAGCCGAACACGGCACCACCCGCCAGCAACAGAACAAGGCTAAGGGCTATGACCGCGCCGTCTGGAGCAAGAAAGCCCGCGCCGCCGGCATTGCCCCCGAACACCTCAACCAGCTCGCCGATTCCATTCGCCACCACGACCGGGAGCATATTGAGCAACGCAAACTGTTGGTCCAGCGCGCCCGCCAACTCCTGAGACACCACGGTTATGATGCTGGCGCGCTGACCACGAATCTACGCTCCGGGCGCGTTGAAGACGCCGATTCGATTCCCGGCCTTGATGTGGTTGCCGACAGCCTTCACCGTTCATTCCCGGAGCAATTTGCCGGCTTCGAGAACGATCCCGCCGACCGGCTCAAGGATATGCTGACGGAAGGCAATCCCGAGCCGATCGACGCCTACAGCGCCTACCAGCATGCTTTCGACGAACTCGAAGGACATGGCGCAGGCACCGACGACGAGAGCGGCCACGAGCCAGACGACCGACCCTTGGACGATGACGAACCCGAACCAGACCCGTGGAACTTGTACAAACCGCAACAAGAAGCCATCCCACCTTCCCCGCATCACGCCAGCAAGATTGATGCAGCCTGGGAGCGATTCCAGAGCGGCGCGCAGGCGACCGGCAAGGGCGGACTTTTTGGAGCAAACGACCTCGCAGGCCGCCACGGATTCGGCAAACTGCCCGATGGAGTCAGCGTCCTTCTCACCGAGGGACGGTACGCCGGACACACCGCGAAAATTGTCCGCGACAGGGATAACCGACGCATCGCCGCCGAGATTGACGGCGCGCCACAACTCGGACTGATACCCGTGGACCACAACAGCGTAGAGCCGCTGAACAGCGCGCAAAGCTGGCGCACGGAAGCCGCTGCCGCACCCAGCGAGCAGCATAATTTGTTCGGCGCGAATGCGTTCTTGCCGCCACGCCACGATGATGATTCCGTTCCATTTTCCCGAACAGAGAGGCCCGCTATGCGTTCCGCATGGGACGATCTTTCACCGCGCGAATTGAACGCGCGAGCTTGCCGCGTTGCACAATTCGCCCGCGATATGCCCGCGCTGGATGAGGGCGACCGTTTCGCCAAGTCCGACGCCCTTGATTTGCTCTTGGGCGGCAGCGATCCCGCCACCGTCGAGCAGCAAATCAAGCAAGCCCGCCAAGCCATCCAGAACGGTGACAGCTCGCTCGATGAAGCCGTGCAGCAGCTTGCCAGCACGCTTGGAGCACCTACCGGCCAGCCCGATGCCAATGCCAGCCAACGCCTGGAAGCCATCGTCCGGCGCGCTCTGGCCACCGGCGCGAGCCTGGCGCAAGCCGCCGCGCAGACAGGCGACAACGACGCGGCCACGCAGCCGCAACGCGAGCCGATGACCTATTCACGCCGCGCCCAAGGCTTGCAGCACTGGCGTGAGCGGTTTGCGTCTGGATCGCGACGCTAATCAGCACTTACCTTTTTCTCACGACAAGGAGACAACCATGCACATGGTTGCAGAGATGACCGAAGCCGAACTAACCAAAATCGCGGAAGTCACCTTCAACGAAAACGCTGGTGATGCCCCTCCCCAACAAGAGGAGAAACCGGACGAACCCGCGATCTGGAAGCCGCGCGGCGATTGGAAATGGTCCGACCACTCCCCCGTCGCAATGGGCATTGACGGACTTGATGTTGTTACCCTCAGCCTCAAGTTTCAGGCCGCCAACCTCGGCCGCCAACGCATGCTCAGCATGCGCGATGATTTGGCCGGCCGCGCGCGTTCGACGCTGCTTGCCGCCTTGCAAAAGCACGAAGCATTCCAACGGTGGGCGGAGGTGAACGCCGAACATCGGCTTGCGGTTCTGCGCGTCAACGAACTCGAACAAAAAGCCGCTGCGTTGCAGAAAGAGAAATTGCAGCTGACCGCGAAGCCAAAAGGCAGTGGTCCGAAACTCGTCAGTAATAAAGCGGAGCAGGAAGAGAATGCCCGCCTTCTCGAAGCTGCCCGTGCCGAGCAAGAAGCCTTCGCACCCATTGCGGACGAAGCACGCCAAACGGTCGAAGCCCTCACCCGGCAAATGGCTCAAGAATCTGCACGCGCCAGCTACGACGAACACATGGCTGAGATTGACGCCAAGCTCGCCGACTTCGCAGCCCGCAATAGCGAGACGTTAACCGAACTGGCCGCGATGGTTCAGGGGCGAAAAGCCGCCGTGCAAGCCTATGAACTGACGGCGTTCGCTCTGGCTCAGTTGCACGATCCGCAGCCGTCCCCCGAACAACTCAACGCATCCGATTGATGCACCTGTGCGCTGGCTGGGACTCGTGGTTCTTGCCAGGCCCCTGAAGGTGGCCCACGCTTTCAGGGGCAACTTTGACTCGCCGGGCAACCTGCGGCGCACTGCGGCAACAGGGAGACGCTTTTCATGGCTGGCCACGGTTCCCGATACCTCCTGCTCCGCGAACGAGCGATTGCCGCCCTTGTCCTCTTTGGCGACACGGAACGAGCGGCAACCTCCATCGGCATCCCATCACGCACCTTTCGCGGCTGGATGCTCCGCGATGACTTCATGGCCGCCGTCCAAGAATTGCGGCAGCAAGTGAAGGCCGGCGCACTGGTACAAATCACCGGCATGATGAATGAGGCTATCGAGAGCATCCGCACCGAGGCGCGAAACGCGACAAAGAGTGCCGACCGGATTCGCGCCTGGCGTTCGCTGCTTGAGTTTGAACAACGGATGTCCCATGAAGAGTTGCGATCAAGGGTCGATGAGATGGAACGTCAGATTGCCGGGCTACAGAGCGGCCGGAACGGGGTGACGGTCAACGGTTCTGTTATCACGAATGTCACCGTGGCACCTGCCGCGTTCACGGGGTTCCTTGCGGATATTCAGCCAATCACAATCGAACACCAATCATCGGAGAGCCAGCCATGAGACAGCCCGACAACGATGCGCTCCCCGATGAGGATGAAGACGCCGACGATACCAGCGTGCAATTCACCCGGCGCGAAGATGGGTCGATAGTTGCCTCAACGGTAGTTCGGCCTACCGACCGAGACTATGCGTTGATGGATTGGCTGGCAAAGCAGTCAAAGTTGCTGAACCGCGCCAAAAGGCGGACATGAGAGGGGCGTCATTGTGGCAGGGAGATTTCCGGGATGGACTTGAAAAAATCGCGCACGGTCAACCCGCCCCCCGCGTGCGTCCGCGTTTACGTCGGTTCTACTGTGTTGGGGATGCGCCGTGAGCGGTGAGGGAGCGGGGAGCGGTAACACGAAAGGGGAGAGAGCCATGAATGCGATTGTGACTACCTCAATACGAAGTGTGTGGCCGGAGTGGACGGATAACACGAAAGGGGAGCCTATGAGCGAGACAACGACAGCAGCGCCGGACACCACAACTCGACCTCTGCGTCGTGGAGTGATGCGCTACCACGATGGGGAGCGCGAACGCTATGGGGACAGCGCCCATATTGAGAGAGCGTTGTACATGGCGTTGGGGGCGGACTTCACCGCAACCCTGGATGCGGCTGAGAAGGGAAACGCCGAAGCCGTGGGCGCGGTATGTGATGCCTGCCGATTGGCGTTTGAGATGAGGCCGTTCGACCTGGCAACGGGCGAAGGGGCGACGGAACCGGAATGCTTTGCTGCCTTGGCCGCGTTATGGGCATCGATCAGCGCCGACAACGAAGTGAAGCCGAGAACCGCTGCAACCGCGTGAGGGGGGTTATCCGATGGCTTCTCAATCGCCTACCGAACTGCTGGCGCAGATGCGCGACGTGTTGATACGCTTGCCGGAGGAACTGGCCGCAGCGATGCGCGACGGGTTCAAGGACAGCGCACGGCCAGCGGGACGGGAGAGGCGACAGGAGGAAGGCGAGCCTCGACCGTGGCGACGGTCGGAGCGTCAGCAAGAACAGCGTTCGTCTCATCGGGACCGCTGGCATGCCACCGAGGGACTGCTGAGCGCTGGCGGCAACTTCATCCCTCAGTTGGGACAGATCGCCCAACTGATGCGAAACGTCCGGCATTTGATGGAAGCATGGCAGACCTTCGCGGAAGCGTTCAACCTGGGCGGCAGAGGGGGAAGCATACCGACACCGCCCCGAACGCCGACTGTGCATGTGATGCCGCAGGATCCGCAACCCGTACCCCAACCAGTTGCGCGTAGGCCGATGCTTCCGCCGCCTGCGCCTCCAACGGTTCTTGGTCCGATTCCACCGCGACCGCCCGACGTTCCGCCTTCGCCACGAACGCCACCACCACGAACACCACCACGAACGCCGCCACCGCGACCACCGATGCCGCGCGGCCAAGATGTATTACCCACTGCGGATATTCCGGCGAATGCTGTCCCTGTTAACACACCGCCGCGCCCGCGTAATGCACCGGCACGACCGCCGATGCCGCATGGACATCAAGAGACGCTGCCCACTGCCGACATTCCGGTGAGCGCGGTTCCGGTCGGGACTCCGCCACGGCCACAAACGCCGCGACCGCGACCGCAAACGCCAATGCCGCGTTCGCAGCCAACGATACCCGCACTACCGGCGCGGCCACGGCGTCAACGGCTGGCAAAGATCAAGTCACCGCCGAGGATGTCGATGCACCACATGGGAGAGGCGCGGCAGAGGGCGGATGATTCGCCGCGAAAAGGCTTGTGGAATGTGCCACGGCCCAAGGGCGGAATCCCGCCGTCGATGCTGCCCAAGGCACCGGCACGGGAGATTCTGCCGGGGTTCGATGAGGATGCGCGTCAAGAGGCAACGTCCATTCTGGGGCGCAGGGGCGGCAGTGGTCAGAGCAGTAGCGACGATGAAGGGCGAGCGATCGCGGTCCTGGAGAACATCGAGCGGAAACTTGATGCCATGCTCGAACAGGGCAGGCAGCGCGACACCGGACAACTTCCGCCGAGTGGAGAGGGAACGCCGCCAACAAGCGGACAGCAGACCTTGCCGGCGGCAAGCCGTCGCGTTGTCAGTACGGGACAGGTGACGAAGAAAGCGGGACCATCTGGCGAGACGGTGGACAAGGCGATTGATTTTGCTCGCATCCTGGGCAACGTCCTCAAAGTGGCGGAGGTGTAATGGCAACGCTCATTTACAACGGCGTCCGATTGAACATCGTCTCCACCGAATACATCTCATTCAAGCAGGTGCCGACCGAGGACGGCGTTGATGCGATCTACACCGAGTTCGAGATAGCGGTTACGGCCTGGTTCAATCCAGCCGCGACCGCTTCGGCCGGACCGGGCAAGCAGGCGCGGGAGGGCGGGTTCCCGGCCAACCTCACCGACGCGCCGAATCCCGGCCAGCCGGGAGATCAGCTTGGTGATTCGCTGGTGAACCTGCGGCAAATGCTCAGCCCGAACCGGCGGCAACTGACGTACCTGGTCGGCGGCAAGGTAGTAGTCAGTTCTCCACCGGGAGCCGTTCTGAATCCGGGAGGCGAGAATCCTGCTGTTGCTGCCGGAGTCGATGCGCGCTACGGTCCCATCGTCAAAGGGTTGAAGGTCACGAAGATTGCCGGCGACAAATCGGCGCGCGTCTATTTCCATGTGGTGACGTGGCTGCAAGATTTCGTGCCGGACAAATCGACGGCAACGCGCATCGTCCTCGCCAATCGCTACACCACTTCATCGAGCATGGACGAAGACTATTGGAGTGTCCGGCATGTACAGGGGCAGATGCAAGTTGACGCCAACCAGTTGCAATTTTCGGGACTGCTGACGCCGGACGCCTTCCGGCAAGCCGCCTTCCTGCCCATTCCGCCGGGGTTCAAGCGCGATGGCGTGGAAGTCACCGTCAGCAGCGACAACACCACGCTGGATTATTCCTTCGTGGACACGGAAACGAAATTGGCGCTGGGGTTACGCAGCATGGCGACGCGCATCGAGGGCAACTGCACGGCCGGCAGTGAATCGCCCATCGCCAACCTACGCGCCGTGGCCAAGGGGGCGCGGGCTTCGGCGAACATGGGCATGGCTTGGGGTATGGCGCTGCTCGATCCTCTGGGGCTTGTCGGCCCGGGCATCAAGGGCTTGTTCGATGCCACCGGCGCGGCGATGGATTCCATCTTGCCGCAACTGAAAGCCAATGGCATCGTGCGAATCTGGGGACAGCGCGACGCCAGGAAAGAAGACTTGATGAAGCTGGGTGTCAATATCCTGTTCGACCGCTTCGCGCCGATGAACGGCGGCGTCCTCGGCATCGGCAACAAGCCGCCGCGCTTCGTCAGTCTGTATTGCACGCAGGATCTGAGCGAAAGATTCATCGAGGTGCGGGCGGAGTTCTTCGCTCCCATCGGCGTTGTCGGCTGGTCGCTGGTCAACCCGCCGAACCAGAACATCCCGAAGATGATGAGCCTGGAAACCAACATCGTCGGCGGCGCGGAAGCCGGCACGGAAAACACTCTCAAGGGCGACGGCACGGGCAACAGTCCGATGCCGCCAGGCGGGGGCGGAACGCGGGGCAACTGGCTGGGCGCGATGGTGGCGGCGCTACTGTCTCAGCCGGGCACACTACCGCAACTGCCGGCCGCCGCCAATGTCGTCGATCAGCCAGCCTTCCAATAAGGAGATTGTGCATGCCTTTTGATTCGTCGAACACCAACACGACTTATGCGACGTATGTTTCGTACTATTTCGATTATGGTCGCCGGGGGCAACCCATTGCCGGCCCTCCCGGTTCGCCGGTAAGCATCGTGCAACTGCATGGCGGCAGTTGCATCAAGTTAGTCAACTTCGTGTGTCAGAGTTACGACGAGAAGCCGAAACCGCCGGACCCGGACACCGGCAGCGATAACGAGGTGTTGATGCGCAAAGCCATCAGCGCGCCTTATCAAGCGGAGATGTCGGACGGAACGATTGTTTGGACCATAGCCGGCGTCTACATCTATCAGCTGCGGGTGATGCCGGGCGACTATGACAATCTCACCATCGGCACGCCGCCCTATGATGCCAGTTTGCAGACGGTGTTGCTGCCCAACGACTTCATCAAGGGGTTGTTGGGACCGCCCTCGACGCCCTCGCGTAGCGGTCCCTGGGGCGGCGCGACTCCCTCGGGGCTTTCGAGTTTCTTAACCGGGCAATGAGGAACGGACGATGACTTTCGACTCGAACAACACGAACACCGTCTACGCGGCCTACGTCTCCTATGTCTGGGACTACGGGATTGAGGGGACGCCGATAGCGGGACCGCCGGGTACGCCCTGCGAAGTGATTTCCGATCACGCTCCGACCTGCTGGAAGATCGTCAATTGGTGCGTGCAAAGCTACGATGGCAACCCGCTGCCGCTGGACCCGGACACGGGAACGAGCAACGAAGTGGTGAAACTGAAGGCCATCGGCGCGCCCTTCAAGAGCGAGATGGTGGACGGAACGCCGGTGATGACGATCGCCGGCACTTACGTCTACATCGTGCTGGTACCGCCGAGCGACACCGATCCTCTCGTCATCGGTACGCCGCCCTATGACCCGAGCTTGTGGACGGTCATCAATCCGAGCGATTTCGTGAAGGCGCTTGCAGGAGCGCAAGTAACGCTGGGCGGATTGGGCGCGACCTACGGCGGCCAGCAGTGATGGCCTTTGCCGTCTGGCGGACAGACACGGCCGAGGTTACACTCGATGCTTGCCGCCCGGCAGTGTTTGCCGGCAGCCCATGCCGTTGCACTGCGGAGACGTTGGGATAGGTTTGCGTTCGGGGAGATGAACCAACGCCAACGGCCACGGGGGTTATGTCCCGTGGCCGTTGGCGCTTTTGTGGTGACAGTTGATTGTCAGCACTCGATACCCGCGCCGCAATTCCGGCAGGCCGCCAACAGGCGATAGTCCCTCCGTCGATGCCAGGGCGTCACCTTGTGGCCGCGATGCTTGCACGCGGCACACTTGAGGCGAGCATAGATCCGCACGTCGGACTGAACGTATTCGATGGGAATGTGGGAGGGCGGTCCTTCGGTGAAGCCAAGGGCGCGATACTCGACTTCGATGCTGGACGCGCTGGGGATGGATACAATAGTCTGGTTCATGTTCAGTACTCCTGTTCGATGAGGGCGGCGCGAGTGAATCAGACTCGCGCCGCCCGTTTCACTTTGCCCCTGGACCTTCCAGGGGCTTCTCTTCCTCTTCCTGCTCGCGCCGCCCGTTTCACTTTGCCCCTGGACCTTCCAGGGGCTTCTCTTCCTCTTCCTGTTGCGATTCGGGCGGTATCGGATTCCAGCCGGGATAGACCGGGAAAATCATGGTGTCGCCGCCGACCATTCGGAGAACGATCTTTTGCAGGTCACGGCGTCGATGGAGCATGGCACCTTGCGCGTTCACCACAGCTCGCGCCGCCTCAATCAGAGCGATGCGCAAGGTTCCTGCGCGTCAAGATGCTCCTGCATCGTTCGTTCAGGGTGCGTCCGCGACGGCAGCTTGTCGGCCATGATTACGCACTCCTCTTGCGAGCCGGTTTCGCCGAGGTGCTGTCCTCCGCCGTGGTGTCGGCCTGATGCTCGATAACCTCGGGCGCATCGAGGGCGAGTTGTTGCCTCAATCGTCCCGTGGCAATGTCCACCACGCCGGCCAGGGCGTTGAGGGACGTGGCCAGGTTGCTGAAGGCGGTGAAGACGAATCGAATTGCGTTCATGGGTTCTCCTATGGGTTCACGGGCGATGGGTTCAGGCTTTGTTGCCGCCGGGTTCCCTTGCGGGGTCGAGCCACACATGGAAACGGATGTGGCCGTCGCCCCACTTCACCTCAACCTCCAGGCGGCCCGGATCCCGAGGGGCAATGCCCAGATCGTGGAAGAGTCGCCAAAACCGTTGCGCCATTGTTGGCGCGGGTTCGGGCGCTTCCGTTGCTTGTGGTTTCGGGGGCACGGCGGAGACTCCAAGGGCGAACATGGTTGTAAGAGATGCCGGTTAGCGCCGTAGACTTCGGCTATCCCAGCGAGCGTCCTACCTGCCTTCTGCCGCGACGTGCGACGAGAAAGCGTGCAGGTGTCGCAACCGTAGGCCGGCGCTAACCGGGCCTCACCTGTTCCGAGGCGAGACATGGTTCAAGGCCGCACGATCCGCAAAGGGCGGGGCGGTTCGAGAGTCAATTCCACCGTCTCCAAGTCCATCTCCGCTTTCTTGAGCAGCGTGAGGATAGCGAGTAGTTCCACGTCGGGACCGCCATTGCGGTGGCAATCCCAATAGAGCGATTCAACCCGGTGGATTGCTTCTTCCAGATGGTTCACGTTCGTTACTCCGTGCGCATCCAGTGATTCAGGGTTTCGGCGATGCCAAGAATAACAAGGACGATGATGCCAGTGATTGTCATGGTTCACGCCCTCCGTAGCGGCCATTGCCAGCAGAGCATTGGCCCAGCCATTTCCAGCGAACGCCCATCGGCGGTAAGGATGAGGGCGACGCGCCGCCCATCCCACACGACAACATCTTCGTGGCAACCCGTCTCGAACACGTCGGACAGCTTGACGCGCATCTCCGCGAGCGTGTCAGCGGCTTCAACCCATTCGCCAGCGACGTAAGCGGTGTACATGGATGGTTCCTCCCGATGGGAGGGCGGTTGCTGTTCGCCCTCCCGCAGTTCGTGGGTTAGATGGTGACGACGGGCAGCTTTTCGGCATTGAGCAGAGCGGTAAGGCTCTCGACGTGCTTGCAATGGCCGTGATAGGTGTTGCCCTTGCAGGTACAGGACGAATCACGACCCGCCAACAACACGTCATACGCTTCGCCCTTGTCGCTGCCGTTGTCGGACTTCAGCAGGTGGTAGGCGGTGCCGAAGTCGGACGGGATCGGCGTCAGCAGGTAAGAGCGAACGTCCTCGCCTTGCGTGATGCACAGGATGAGCTTGCCGTTGGTGAGTGTGCCGAGTGTTGCCTTGCGTGCGGGCTTCGTGGCGGGCTTGCGGGTCTTCGTTGCGGTTGCCATGTTCGAGACTCCTTTGCTGGGTTGAAGAGTGCTTCCAAGTGGACAAGGTTATTGTAAGACGATTGACTTACTAAGTCAATCGTCTTTTACCGTCTTTTCTCGGATTCTCAAAGACGGGAATGGGAAGAACGATGCCGATTGACGTAGTTAGCTAACAAGCGTATACTTGCGGCATGCAAGCGAACGAAACTCTCGGTCAGAAACTCCAACGCCTCCGCTTAACTGCCGGGCTGACGCAGGTTCAGCTTGCAGAAGCGGCTGGCGTTCCATTGTCAACGCTAAGAGGCTGGGAAGTAGATCGGCGTGAGCCAGGGCTACGCGCCGCCGCACGGCTGGCGAAGGCTCTGGGCGTCACCGCCGAGGACTTGGCCGATACGGTTCCCATTGATGAGGCGGGGAAGTCGCCGCGTCCGGCTGGTCCGTCGAGACGCACACAAACACCGGATGCCGACGCGCCGCCCTCGGCCACGACGAAGCCGGCCACGGGGAAGACGACGGCGAAGAAACCACGGAAGCGGAAAGGGGAATGATCTATGGAACGTCCGAAAGACGATGTGTGGCAAAAGGCGGTTCACCAATGCCGCTCGGCCGCACTGGAAGCTGCCGAACATGCTGCCAATGCCGCTATCGGAATCAGCGATGACGACGACGATGAAGATGATGACGCAACTGACGATGAAATCGCGAACGGCCAAACTGCAAAGATCTACAAGCAAACCTTCGAGCGAGTCTATGAAGAGTTTTGCATCGCCAACTTCGAGGACTTTTATCTCGATGCTTGCCGCAATGCAGGGCCAGCGTATCAAGCGGGCAATGGCGAAGAGACCGTCGAAGAAGAACCCGGCGTGATGCGAACGGACGAGGAACTGTGGGAGATATTCTCTGAGTTACTTGGCGATGACGAGTCTGGAGCGAAGTCACTGAATCCTGGCGAGTTGCAAAGGCTAAAGCAACTTGCTCTCAGGCTCAAGTCTGAGAGCGATCAGGCGGCAGCGAAGTATCTCAACAGCGACCGCGAATGTAAGCACTACGAACTGCGAGGGCTACCCGGACAAACGATCGTCGTATTCAAGTAGCAACCCCAGCCGGCGTATTTGAGATTCGTGTAGGGGGAGTATGTCCGCAATTGCGGACAAAGTCAGGGGAACTCCGCCTCCTTCACTCCTGTAACACTGTGCGATCTGGTTCGGATCTCGGTATCCAGCCTGTTCAGCGCATGCAACACGTACCCGGCAAGAACTATCCTCCATGGCGGGGCACCCTCAAGGTTGATTCGCCTCCGCATTGGTTCTCTTTGAACCATATCGCCGTAGGCATGCGCGACCGTGTTCAACTCCACCTCTGGCAGTTGAATCGGATCGGAGATACTAATCAGAGGTCGCCCTAAACCTTCTTCGTACACCTTCAGAACGAAGCTGGCGCAACTGAATCGACGATACAGCGGCCTGCCTTGCTCGTCCCGATGCCACTCGTGCGTTGGGTCAAGCGAGACAGTGTACTGCTGCCACAGCGTCAAATTTCCTAGCGGCCTCTGCTCCTTATCTACCTCAGCTAGCCAATCAGCCATACTTTCCCGTTCTTGTGCTTCTAAGGCAAGCCAGCCCACGACATCAGGTTTGCAGACTGGGTTCTGCCCAGTCTGGTTCTGTGAGTTGACTCCTGCAACTAGCGGAGGACCAACGTGCCAAACCTCCACACCATCCATGCCATTGTGGATGAAGCCACCATTTCGCAGAAGTGCTACATGTCGGATGAACCGACTGCCGTGCTTGTTCAAATACGAGCCGATGACGGCGTACTGGGTCGCCGAGTACCCAGGCGCAGATGGGATGACTTGGGCAGGCACGGGGCAGCCTCAGGACTGGTGGATTCAATCGTTTATCCGGGTGTTCCAATGGCGGCGTTCAGGTTTAACAAGGCAGGGTGATCCCTACGGACACCTCGGTCGTGCCAAGACCAACGCAGTTTAGCAAGCTGCTGTTGCACCCTCCTGGTGAGCCAAGGTCGGGCTAGCGCGGCAACCCGTCCGATGACATCTTGCAGGCGAGGGTCGCCCGTTGAGGCGAGGGCAGCGATCGAGTTTCGCGCGATCAGCGATGGCTCGCCTGCAGCGAACACATCCACGTCTAAGAACTTCACAGCGAACGCATGAACGCGGTCGGCCAAGGTTAAAGGAACAGTTTGCGGTGGCGATAACTCAAAAACTCGGACGATGCACTGAAGAGCCACGGATCTTGTATCAACCGAGCCACCTGAGTTAAGAAACTGCAACAGCGATTCCGCTTTCTCGGGGGGGAGCAATGAAGAGCTGCGGCGAAGTGCCGACCAGACCACCTTATCTTTCCCCTCGGGCTGCGACCGCAATTCTGCGGCGATCATCATTAACCGTCCGGCGACCTGCGAGTGGAGGTCAGGCGGCAGGTGCATCGCCTCGAGCGCGAAGACGACTAAATCCCGCCAGGCTGGCGGTAGACCCGGCCGGATAATCTGCTGTGCAAGGTAGACAGCGGCATCAGTTTCTTTCGGGGATCCAATAATCTCGTTGAGGGCGGCATACCGGACTTGTGGGAGAGCAGTTGGATCTTGCAGGGAGGTCCAAGGATCGTGTGCCGGCGGAGGTAAGCACCGCCCGACAGGAGTGTGTGGCGGCAGGCCGCGATATAGCGTTTCCTCGCCGTCACGAGTGCGAAAGATGATTTTGTACCTGCCTGGATTCTCTTCGTCCTCGTCCCGGACTGCCGCACCCGGTTCCGCTGTGAAATTCTTGTCGATCAGAGGTCGAAAAAACGCAGCAAAGTCATGGCCGAGTTTAAGTTCTCCCGCAAGGTCGCCGAAAAGAGGTACGGCAGGAGAATCCTGATCCGCCTGCGGCGAAGACTTCCGCTGTAGCGACTGGACCTTCAGCATGCGCGAGACCCAGAAGACGAGGTTCTCTGAACGGCCAGAGCTTGCAAAGGTAGCCAGTTCGGACATATCCAAGCTCTCGTCTGAACCGTGCATAAGTCACTTTCTCGTTTCGGTCAAGTCGATAGCGGGAACGGGGAGGCTATTCCGCTCGGCCAGTTCCCCAAGGACATTAAGTTTCTTTACGGCGGCCTCGGCTTTCGCCAGGAGTTCCTGAACGTCCCGTGCTGCCAGGACTACTTCAAAAGACAGAGGGATCTTGTCCACCCCACTGGCTACTACTCGAAGAGTCGTCAAAGGGATGAATCCCTCAACCTTGCTCCGTTCGTCGTCAAATACGGGACGGACATCACAGATCAAATCAATGGCTTCGGCCCGAAGCCCGACGCCCTCGGCCAGACGCTCGGCCTTGGCCTGGCGGTCGCGACCAGGACATGATCTACCGAGTAAATGGAAGATATGTCGAAGTCTTGCGAAGGCTGCCGGCGACAACGACTGTTCCTGCCCCTCCGCCGACCGCTGCTTTTGGTCCAACCTCTCCAGGATTTTGTCAAGATTGCCCCCTTCACGGGTGAGAACGTCTGCAGCCGCAATTGTGCCAGCGACTTGGCTAGCGAGCTTTTCGTCTCCAAGGCGGTGAAGGATGATTTTCTTCATCGAGGCTTCGCTCAGAAAGCCTGCGAAAGAAGCCAAATCCTCGACTATGCCTGAGAGAACTTTCTCATCGACTTCCAAGAGAGCCTTTGCGCCGTCAACAAAAGCTTCACCTTCAGGGACTTTGCCTATCTTGGTGGGCAATCGTATGTAGATAATGCCGGTTGGGGACATGTCTGCCTCGTTGACCCTTCAGGGAGTATAAATGCTGAACACGTGTGATCGGGCCGCCGATGACACGTGCCGAAGGTATTGTAACAACTCACCGCGCAGGTGGCGGAGGCGTGTCTCGACAGTTCCTGGGATCGACGCTGAAATGTGTTTACCATCCAAAACGTTCTCGGTCCAGTAGATTCCGGCACACGATCCGCAGCACACTAGGTAGTATAGAAGCGCTTTACTCATTGATCCCTGCGCGGAATCTTCCGCGCACACTCCCACCCCATGCGGAATATCCGCGTTTTCCTGCACTCTTCCGCAAACGCTCGCAAGCCCTTGCAATGTAAGAGTAGACCGCATAAAATGCTTGAAAGCAAGGCGTTTTTCGGTCATTTGGCAAGGGGACAAGTCGCGTCTACGGAACCGAAGGTTGCAGGTTCGAACCCTGCCAGGTGTACTAGAAAACGAGCCACTTTCGGCCAATATCATTGGCACTACCCCCTCAAGGCTTGTTGCCATCCTCATAATAATCGATCCAGCCGATCATCATCTCTTCCCAGGTTTGATCGCCCCAAGAGAGGACTTGCGTCGGATCGGGATTATTGGGGTTTTTCGCCGAGTTATCGAAATGGGCGATGCAGTGCAGTTTGGTGCCCTTCGGCATGGCGAGCGGCTCGGCCAAACGATAGACGCTCTGCCAACCAAAATTGTAATGCGGCACCGACAAGAGAATCTCCTTTTTGCCGTCGGGATAGATCGCCTCGTAGAGAAAATCCTTGCCGCGTAGGTGCATGTGCGGCATGAAGTTCAGCAAGTGCGCGTCCGCCTCGAAGACATGCTCGGACTCGATCTTGTAGTTCGACGCGCCGGCCGGGATCTTGTCGAAACGCGTCAGAAACGATGGGTTGTAAACGGGTTTGGTGAAGATGCGATGGCGCGGCGGTTCCTTGGCGAAGATCAGCGCAATGCTGGATTGATCGCGATACGGTTTGCCGTTGGGCGTGTAGTGCATCTGGAAAATGAGGCGGGCGCCAGCGGGCACTTTCTTGGCCAGGCCCGGCGTCAAGTCCAACGGCATGTCGCCGGGCGCGGTGCCGCAGAGGGTGGCGCCAGGAGCATCCGGATTGAAGAATTCCCCCTTCGGCACAACGAACACAACAATGTGATGCACCACGGCGGGAGCGCCAGCCTTCGCTTCCGCCCGCTCAACCCAGCGGTCTTCCTTGAAGCCGGGATCGACCGTGAAATACTGGTAGGGAATGCCCCCTTTGGGCGTGCGGGCCGGCACAGCGTACTCGCGCGGCATCTTGAGAATCAGGTCGGGCTTGCCGATCCGCCAGCCTTCCGGGAATTCGCGCGGTGATGGCAGATCCTTGTCGTCGCCGCGCGGCGTGCCGTGATCGAGCCAGGTAAGCAGCGTTTCGCGGTCCTCCTTCGATAGCCGGCGTTCGTTGCTGAACTTGCCGTAGCGCGGATCGGCGTGCCAGGGCGGCATACGGCCCTCGCTGACCACCTCGCGGATGGTGTCGGACCAGGCCACCGCATCATCGAAAGAAAGCAGCGACATCGGACCAATTTGGCCGGGACGATGGCACTCCTGACAATGCTTCTGCATAATTCGGCTGATCTGTTTGGCGTAGTTGACGGCCCCATCCGCCTTCGGTTTCGCGACACGGCCAATCGCGCAGCCAGCCACCTTCGTCGTCGTCACCGACACAGACTTGCCGGCCAACACTTCCTCTAGCGCTAGTGCCAGATCGCGCCGCGTCGGTTTGCCGGCGCGGGCGTAGCCGATGCCGAATTGATCGTCGATGCGTCCCTGATACAGAACCTTGCCCGAATCGTCGAGGACGAACGCTTCCGGCGTGCGACGCGCGCCGAACTGATCGGCGACTTTGTTGCCGGCATCCTTCACGACGGGGAAGGGGATAGCGTGTTCGCGGGCGTGAGCAGCCACGCGCTCCAGGCCATCTTGCGAGTTGGCGTTTATGCCGATAAAAGCGACACCTTTACTCGCATATTTCTTGTGCAGGTCCGCCAGAACGGGGAGGAACAGATTACTTATGGGGCATTCGACTCCAAGGAAGACGACGACGATGGCCTTGTTTTCCTTGAGATCGGCCAGTGTCACCGTATTCTTATCGCGCGGATCTTTCAGACGGAAGCCGGCGACCTTTTGGCCGACGGACGGCGCAGGTTCAGCGGTCGGCCCCGCATGACCGCTCAGCAGAGCGACAGAGCCAATCAGGATTATGCAAGACAGGGAGCGTATCGACATGGGAAAGCCTCCTGATCCGAGAGCGACAGTGTTCCGGATGAACACATGAACCGAGAAGGTGGGAACCCACCACACTGTCAGTATAGGAAGCGTGAACCAGAGTCAGCGAGAAGGCCGACTGCCGCGATGATTTTGCCGGCCGATTAACCGTTGAACGCGGCAGATGTTGCCTGTTTTGCCACGTCAGCCATTTGCCGCTTCACGGGTTCGACCAGCCCGCAGCGCGAGCAAGGGGGTTTCCCTTGCTCGCGCTGCGGGCTGGTTTTGAAATTGCATCGTGGCCACGAGCAGCGCTACAGTCCCGCGCGAGGCTTGACCTTCAGTTCCATCGCCTTACCGTCGCGCTGGATGCTCACCGGCACGGCGACACCTGCCTTGAGATGACTAGCGACCTCGTACAGATCGGCCAGCGTGTCGGTCCAACGGCCGTCAATCGTCAACAGGCGATCGCCGGGCTTGATGCCTGCTGTGGCCGCGGCGCCGCCGGCCAACACTTTCTTGATGACGACGCCGGCTTCCTCATCCGCTGCCTCTTTGTGAGCCACCAGGCCCCATTGCCCGGCTGGCGACAGCACCTTCGGCGTCTGCGAACCACCGAGCATCAGTTGCACCATCGTCTTTTCCATCGACCGCATCACGTTGGGCGGTTTGAACCCGTTGGGGACAAACGTCAGTGTTTGGGCCTGATAATCGATCGTCATCTTGTAGCGAGCGAAAAACGGAAAGCCGACGATGCCATACAGTGGCCCCAATTTCTTCGACATCAATTCGACCAGCGGATGATCCATGACGATGGCGAATTGATCCGTGGTCTTCTCCGTGCCGACTTCCAGTTCTTTCACCTTGGCCTCGCCGATCGTTCCCAGGAACGGCAGCGTGGATGTCGGCGCATCCTTGAGCAGACCGACTTCCTTGGCCAACTTATTGTTGAGCAGATTGATGGGTGCGCCCGTGTCGAAAATGACGCGATACGGTCCCTTACCGTTGACCTTGATCATCACGGCCATGTGGCCGCTCCTGAGTAGCTCGAAGGGCACGACAACGGGCTTGGCCTTCGGTTTCTCGATCGGCTTGACGGAGGGCGGCTCCGCGGCCAACAGTGGCAGCACCAGAGATAAACCCATCAACGCCAGAAGCAGGTAGCGAGGTTTCATATCAAAGACCCTCCCCGATCTTGACGGCAATGTCCTTCTTCTCCTTGCCGCGTTGCACGGTCAGCTTGACATCGTCGCCCACCACGAGACGATCGAGGAAGCGTTGCACGTCACTGGTATCGGTGACGCCGCGCCCCCGGATGTGAGTTATTTGATCGCCCGGCTTGACGCCGGCCTTGCCTGCGGGACCGTCCGCCAGGACCGACTGCACGATGGGAAAATCTGCGCCATCCTTCAATTCGACGCCGAGGAAGCCGCGCAGACGCACCGGCGGGCTGGCCTTCGTGCCCAGCAGCGAACCGAGCGATTTGAGAATCCCTCCCAGCAAATCAATCTCGCTGCCGCCGCGCCCCTTCCCGGCCAGCGACTTCGACTCTTTCGGTTTGTAGTCCAGCGGCGTCCATATCATCTTGTCGCGCGTCAGGTCTATTTCCATGCGATAGCGAGCCAAGATGTTGTAACCGATCATGCCATGCAACTCGACACCGGCAAGGCCGAGTCCATTCATACCCTCGACTTGCGGCGGAGTTTCCACACGCCCTTTAACCTTGGTGAGGACGACGCCGCCCTCGATCTCGAAACGATCGAAGGTGCCCCAACCGTTGCTCTCCGATTTGACGCCGAGCTTGCGCGCGACCGGCACGGCGACGAACAAGGCCGGCGCTCCGGTATCGACAATGAAGTTGTACGGTCCCTTGCCGTTGATCTTGGCCCGCACGAGAATGTGCTTCGGTTTGGTCAACCGATAGGGCACCTGAAAGGACTTGGGGGGAGGCTTGGTCGGCTCTTCGGCGCGACCCGGCGGCGCCAGACAAAACACCGCCAGGGCGGCGCACGACCAGAGCATTTTCATGGCGAAGCTCCCACGATGCAGATTCGGAGATGGATCGACACTCCGCGAATTATAACAGAGTACGAGTCAGTCTGGCGAGCCGCTGGCGGCTAAGAGTCTGTCTCATAAGCTCCCCTCTCCCCCGAGTACGGGGGCATTGGTATCTACACAAGTGGTTTTCGGGTCCGAAGCGTGGATGAGGAAGAGTGTAAAAAGGCATTTGGCGCTCTTCCTCAACCACAAAAGATGCTCTAACTCAGCCTTCTCCGCACTTGTGTAGATACCAATGGTACGGGGGAGAGGGGAGCTTATGAGACAGACTCTTAGCGCTAAGCTGCAAGCGGCCGAAGTAGCCTACCTATCTAATTCCCACTGCTTGCCGGCTTTGCTTTCTCGCGCTGTCCATCGCGGCGCACCTTGATCCGGCCCGGCGTGTCGGAAGTTGCGCCGAGGAAGATGTAACACATCTCATCGGTGGTCTGCTCGCCGAATTTAACCCATCGCGGAGGTTTATTAGGGTTGTTGGGATTTTTGCCGCTATTATCGTAAATCGCCTCGACTTCCAGGCGTGTGCCGGGCTTGATGGCGATCGGTTCCTTGAGAAAATACGTCTCTTGCCAGTTGTAATCCCAATCCTTGATGGCCACCAGGGTCAGGGCTTGACCGCCGGGCGGCGTGAGCGTCACCTTGACTTCGCGACCGAGCATGTGCATGTGCGGCATGACGGAGTACAGTTTGCACTCCTGTTGCACCTCCAATCCGCCGTGGACGCGGAAATGCTCGTTGCCCGGCGGCACGAGCAGGAATCGACCGGGAATCACCATGCCCTTCCAGCGCTTGGTCTGGTCGCCCTTGGCGAAATACAGACCGATGGACGTGCGATCTTTCTCGACGCGACCGTTGCGGTGATAGTGCAGTTGCAAGATTATATCGGATTTTTTTGGTAGAAAATAACCGTAGCCATCCGGCAGATGACGAACGATCTGCCCCGGCGCCCAACCACCCACGCCGCCGACCGTGCCCGCCTGCGCGGTGAATCCCAGGCCCATCGCCACGGAATAGCCGGGACCGTGATCCTGGCCTTTTTTGTCCTTGAGACGTTCTTGCTTCTCCATCTCGCGGGCCTTGCCGCTGGTGTCGAAGAAATTGAGCGAATGATGCACGATACGGCTGTTGCCCGGCCGAACTTCGACGGCGGTGACGAACCGATCTTCGCTAAGATTCGTCGGCAGAACAAAGCAGCGAAACAGATCCGGGCCGCTGGCGCCAAGGGTCATCTCTTCCGGCACGGTCAACACCAGATCCGGCTCGCCCAGTTGCCAGCCCTCGACGAACTTTCGCGGCGGCGGTGCATCCTTGGGATTGCCCTCCGGCGTGTCGTCGTCCACCCACGCCGCCAAAGCAGCGATGTCCTTGTCCGACATTTTGCGCTCATTGTGGAAGGTCTGCCCCGCGACTGGCTTCCACGGCGGCATCTTGCGTTCCTGCGTGTATTCCTTGATGTCGCTGGCCCAGTTGACCGCCTGCTTGTAGTTCATCAGCGCGAACGGCCCCACCGCGCCGGGCCGATGGCATTGCTGGCAATTCTTCTGCAAAATCGGCAGAACATCGCGGTAATACGTGACCGCGCCATCCTTGCGGAGCTTGCGTTCGCGCACGATGGTGCAGCCGATCGGCGCGGTGGCGGCCTCCGTCACGGGCTTACCGGCCAGCACCTCATCGAGTGCCTGCCGCAGATCGAAGCGTGTAATTCGGCCATTTTTCTTCAGACGCGCATAGTAGCCGTTATCGATTCGGCCACGATAACGCAGAACGAAGTTGCGATCGAGAACGAACGCCGAGGGTACCCTGTCGGCCTTGAAGGCGTCGGCGGCGCGAAAGCGTTCGTCCTTGAAGACGGGAAAGGGCAGCTTGAACTCCGCGGCTTGCTTGGCGATCTGGGCGGCGTCGCCATCGTCGCTGCTGTTAACGGCAACAAAAGCGACCTGCTTTTCACCATACGTTTTGGCCAATTCCGCCAGGATCGGAGCGTAGCTCGTTGACACGGGACACTCGAAGGACAGGAAGAGGACGACGACAGCTTTCTTGTCCTTGAGATCGTACAGGGATACTTGCTTGCCGTGGGCGTCTTTCAGTTTGATGTTGTCGATCTTCTTGTTGAGCTTATCGACCACCATATCGGAATCGGCGCGGGCGAATGAATCGGTTAATGTGAAAAGTGCAATCGGAACCACAGCAAGGAGCAACCGCGCGAGCAGTCGTAGCATGTCATTTCTCCACAATCCAAAGAACGCCGGACGACCGGCGAGACGCCGGTCCCACCAAACAGACCGGCGAGACGCAGTGAAAGAGATTACTTGTTGGAAGACACCCAGGTTTCAATCGTCGCCGGGCGGCTCCTCTTCGACTTTCAGCGAAGCGCAGATGGCTCGCAAGACCGGCTCGTATTCGTCCAGTTCCGTATCATTGACCTGGCAGAGGATCAGCACCGCGCCCGTGTTATTGTAGAAGCTGCGCGTCCAACAGGTGTTCGTCAAATCGAGGCTGAAGAACTGAATATCGTGGCCCATCGCCATCTGGCCGGCGAGCGTCTCGACCTGCGGGGTGGCGTCCAGGGTCGGATAATCGGCGCGGAGCGCCGCGAGCGCCGCGGCCGTCATCTCCTCGGTACTCGCTCCACTGGAATCGCAGGTCAGCGTCATGAATGCGGTGCCTGGACTTTGCAGCAGCACCGTCCAGCCGTCCTCACTCTCTTCGCGATCCAGCCGCCAATCGGCCGGATAGCGGAACGAAATGCCGTCCGCCTGATATTGCTGAGTCATGTTTCACCACCCATTGTTTCGGAGCCGCAAGCGGCTAATCGCGTAATGCCCGCCCCGTCAGGTGCAGAAAAACGCGTTCCAGGCTGGTTTCCTCAATGTCGAGACTGACCAGTTCCGCCCGCATTCGCTGAAGCACCCGCATCAATTCCATAAGCGTCGCTTTCACGTCGGCGCACTCCAATTCGAGTGGCCGCCCCTCGCGCTCACTCAATAAAGAGTCGGGTAGGTTCTTGAGTTGCTCGCGCAGTCCCGGCGTCAATTCGGCAACGCGGAAGCGGATGGCTCCGGGCAGGATTTGCAGCAAGCGCGGCAGCGTGTCGCAAGCAGCCAATCGGCCGCGGTCCATGATGCCGATTCGGCTGCATAGCGCCTGCACTTCCTCCATGTAATGGCTGGTGTAAACGAGGGTCATGCCTTCGCCGTTGAGCCGCCGCACTTCCTCGAAAATGTGGTTGCGCGACTGTGGATCGACGCCGACGGTCGGTTCATCGAGCAACAGCAGGCGCGGCCCATGCACCAGCGCGACGCCAAGGTTGAGGCGGCGTTTCATGCCGCCGGAGAATGTCTTCACGCGGTCGCCGGCCTTGTCTTCCAAGCCGATCGCCGCCAGGATTTGCTCGACGCGCTGGCGCCGTTGCACGCCGCCGACGCCATAGAGTTCGCCGAAGAAATGTAGGTTTTCGTAAGCCGTCAGGTCGCCATACAGGGCGAGTTCCTGCGGCACGACGCCGATGAGACGCCGTACCTCGCGATCGCCCGGCACGATGGGCCGGCCGAGTAGACACGCCTCGCCGCTCGTCGCTTCGAGCAGACAGGACACAATGGACAGCAGCGTGGTCTTGCCCGCACCGTTGGGACCGAGTAAACCGAAAATTTCGCCCTCGTGGACCTCGAAGCTGACGTCGTCGAGAGCCGCCGTTTGCCCATAGCGTTTGCTGAGTTTGTGGACTTCGAGAAACGCGGCCGTCATGAATGATCCTTCCCGGATGCTTCGCCCTTGTCGCGACATCATAGCAAAAGAGAGGAGACCAGACGAAATGTCAGGCAGGCTGACTTGCAATAAGGAGCGGAGGGGGAGGGATTTGAACCCTCGAACGCCTTTCGACGTTGCCGGTTTTCAAGACCGGTGCAATCGGCCACTCTGCCACCCCTCCGGCGATCTTCCTCATCATACCGGGAGACCGAGCCTCTGGGGAGAGGTTTCATCGGTCGGTCGCACGCGAGATCGCGCCAACGGCGGAGAGGGTAGCGTGTTTTCCTTGTAGGCAAAGTACGAGTGTCCTTATGGCGGCGGCCGGGTTGTTCTGGCGATCGCAGAACGCGGGCCATACAATCGAGGAAGTCACCCCTGGTTCCCGCGATTCGACCGGTTGGCGGCCCAAGAGCGATGCGTGTGGCGGCCTTTGAAAACTCCCATGAACCTCTCGCCAAGGAGCATCGACAGATCGTCGCGGCTCAGCAGGGAGATCGTCCCGCCTTCGCCGCCCTCGTCGAGAGCTACTGGGATCGACTCTATCGCTGGCTGTATCACCTGACCCACGACCAGCATACGGCCGAGGATTTAGCTCAAGAGACGTTCCTGAAAGCCTTCGCCGGACTGAAAAAATTCCAGGCCGGCACGAATTTCGCCGCCTGGTTATTTCGCATCGCGCACAATAATTTCGCCAACCAGTGCCGGACGGCGGCCCGGCAACGCGAACCGCTGCCGGACGATTTGACCGACTCGCGGCGCGGCCCGCTTGAGGAAGCGGTGAGTGCCGAAGCCTTACAAAACGTAGCACGGGCCATCCAGCGCTTGCCCGCCGACTTCCGCGCCGCCCTGCTGCTGCGCCTCGAAGAGGGATTATCGTTCCGGCAGATTGCCGAGGTACTCGACTTAACCGAAGAGACGGCTCGCTGGCGCGTCTTCAAGGCTCGACAAAAACTGATGAGCATCCTGGCTCCTCGTCAGGAACAGGAGAAATCGTGAACTGCACCGTGTTTCAGCGCCGCCTGCTCTCGGCCGAGCAGCCGGCTCAACCGGCGGCCGATGTCAAGAACCATCTGCTCCAGTGTCCGGCCTGTCGTGCCTGGCAGCGTCGTTTGGTGCAGATGGAGCGACAAATCTTGTTGCTGCCGGTCCCACCCTCGACGGCCAAGGCTGAATTACTCCAGCGCATCGTGGGTCCAACTCCGGCCGTCGCTGTGGGAGGTGCGACCGTCGAGCGGCCAACCCTTCGCTGGTCCACATTGGCGCCCGGACCCAAGGAACGCGGTTTACGGAAAGTGTCGGTGGCGTTCGCGTTGGCGGCTGCCTTGCTCGTTTTCGCCCTGGGTTGGTGGGCTTGGCCACATAATACGGTGACGCCTAGCGCCGGCCCTGTCGCGCAGCAGGAGCGCGATCAGAAAAAGCTCGACGATCGGCTGGCCAGGGTCTTACACGAGCATACCTCGCGAGAAAGGCTCCTCCGACTGGCCGACCTTGCGGAGAGCGTGCAGGGCGAGGCGCATGCAATGGGGAACAATACGGAGAAACTCGATCGATGGGCCAGGTTTTACTCGCGTGTGGTGAGCCAGCATCTGATAGAGCAAGCGCGCCAATTGCCAGCGGGCGACCGACCAGCGGTGTTGGAGAAAATCGCCAAACGCCTGAGCGGAACCGAGAGCCGGGCAACGCGGAAGGCTGCCGCATTGGCATCCACCGCCCCGAGGTCGGCGGCATCGTTCGATCAAATCGCCCTTGCCGCTCGCAGGGGTGAAAAGAACCTGCGTGATCTGATGCGCGGCTAGGAAGTTGACTGCGCCGATACCAGCCCGCAGCGCCGGCAAGGAACTCCCTTGCCGGCGCTGCGGGCTGGTCCGTTTGTCATCTCACGCGGATTCTCCCTGAGACGTATTGGCGGCTTCGGCAAGCGGAGCGACCAAGTTAAGAATGGTGCCGAGTTGGGCCAGACGCATGCCGAAGCGGTCGAGGAATTCTTGCAGGGCGAATTCGTTGTCCAGGTTATGCTCTTCGTCAGTCAACTTTTCCGTCAGATCGTGGATGAGCTGACCGTAGCAGCGTTCGAGCTGTGGCAAGGCCTTGTGACAGTTCTCGGCGAGATCGGGGAAGTCGTGCTGCCAACGCGACAGAAAGGCGCGCCAGCGGGCGGTCATGTCGTGCGCCGCGGCGGCGGCGCGCTGGTAGGCCAATTGCTCGCGCTGCACCTCCAGAATCTGCCGAAGCAGGTCCACGGTTTCCGGCACCGCCAGAGGCGTCGCGGGCAGGTCGGCGGGTGAGCAGGGGAGTGCGGGAGAAGCGTCAATTTGAAAATTCATAGTTTGTCATTCGGCGTCGTTTCAATTCACGCCCGCCCCGAAGGTCGGGCACCACAATTCGGACATTCTACCATCGCGGAGATGTCAACGGAAGCATGTAGTTGAAGTTGTCAGCCAGCCTTCGTCCACTCCAGGCGAACGGCCGGCGTCAGCCGACTGGTGGGAGCCTGTACCAGCTGGCTGTTCGCCAAAATCGACAGGCCCCCCCCTCCACAATCCACATTGCCCGCTTGACAGTCCTTCGCTTTTGCGTTCACATAAATAAACTGCTGGATAAGATTACGGCGAACCACGATGTCCGCAGGCTCGTAACAACAACAGGGAGAACGTGGAGCTACCAGACCCCCTTAATACTTGCTCGGACGAGGATCTGCTGGGCCGCTTCTGTCGCGGACAAGCGGATGCGTTCGGTGTGTTGGTTCATCGCTATGAGCGCGAACTGTATGGCTACCTGCGGCGCTACCTGGGTGACAGCAGTTTAGCTGAGGACGTGTTTCAAAACACGTTCTTGCAGCTGTACCTCAAGAGCGGCCAGTACGAAACCGGCCGACCCGTGCGGCCTTGGCTGTACACGATTGCCACGCATCAGGCCATCGACGCTCTCCGCCGAAACGCTCGCCATCAGATTCTCAGTCTGGAGCAGAAGCGCGACCACGGTGCCGACGGTGAAGTACGCAGCTTGCTGGACGCCCTGGAAAGTCGCGGCCCCGCTCCGATGGACACCCTCTCCGCGCAGGAACGCAAAGACAAGGTCCGCGCCAGCGTCGATCGTTTGCCGGACTTTCTGCGCGATGTGGTACTCCTGGCCTACTACCAGGGGCTGAAGTATCGCGAAATCGCCGAGATCCTGGACATTCCGGTCGGCACGGTGAAATCCCGGCTGCACGCCGCCCTGGGCAAACTCCAGGAAGCGTGGAGCGAATCGCCCTCTTTTTTTGAAGTGTGACAGAATGGAAGAGAATCTGGTTGGTTATCTGCTCAAGTCGCTTGACGCGGAGACGGAACAGCAGGTCGAAGCGTCCTTGCAGACCTCGCCGCAGTTGCGGACACGTCTGGAGTTGCTGGAACGCGCGCTGGCACCGCTCGCCGCGGACGCCGGCACGCCCGAACCCCGACCCGGTCTGATCCTTTCAACCCTGGCCCTTGTTGCCGAGCATCAATGCCTTAAATTGCCCTCCGCGCCGCCGCCGCCGCGCAATCAGACGGCGATAGCCAACCGGCCTTTGTTGCGGCGGCCTGACGTGCTGGTGGCCGCGCTGCTGCTCATCACGCTCGGCGGGCTGGGCACCTCCGCGCTCGTCCGTGTCTGGCGCGATTACCACAATCGCGCCGCGTGCCAGAATAACCTGGCTTTGGTGTGGCGAACCGGCCTGCAACAGTATTGCGACGCCCACCAAGGCGATTTTCCCCGCGTCGAAGAGAAGGGACCACACGGTGTCGCCGGTATCTTCGTACCCATTCTTTGTGAAAATGGCTTGCTCAGTCCCGATGCAAACATGATGTGCCCGGCACAGGGACACAGCGCGGCAAAATGTCGTCCCATCCGCGAGCTTGAGGAACTGTACGAGAAAAATCCCGGTGAATTCCTCTTGGAAGCTCGGAAGTTGGCGAGCGGTTATGCCTACACACTCGGCTATCGCGATGAGAGGGGCCAATATCATGGCTTACGCTGCGATTCGGGGGATGCACTGCCGATTATGGCCGATCGCCCCGATAGCCGGCTGGAATCGCTTCCTCAACTCAACAGCGCCAACCACGGCGGGACCGGCCAGAACGTCCTCTATCTGGGTGGGAATGTGCAATGGCACACTAACCGCAACGCCGGCATCGGAGGCGACGACATTTTCCTCAACGGCGACAATAAAGTCCTCGCCGGCAAGTCACGCGAGGATACGGTACTCGGCCCCAGCGACGCCAGTCCCACTCCGAAAGAAGAGTAAAACAAATGGCGAACGGCCAGCGTAAGCTGGCTGGTAAGGCATGCCTTACCAGCCAGCTTACGCTGGCCGTTCGCCCATCCGAACGGACCAGAGTTGTTTTTATGGTGTCACCGCGACGGCAATGTCGCCGTGTGCGGTAGCCGGTTGACCGCGCGGCAGTTTGACCACCAGGACGGAACAGGAAGCGTCGCGTAATACCTTCTCGGCGACGCTGCCCAGCACCAGACGCTCGACGCCGGTGCGGCCATGCGTCCCCATAACGATCAAATCGACGCCGGCGTCACGGCCATAACGGACAATCTCGCTGGCCGGGTCGCCTTCCAGCAAAATATGCGTGACGGCGATGTTGGTGTCGATCGGGCGAATCTGTTCGAGTTGGCCCTGCCAGTATTGACGGTCGATCAGTTCATCACCCTGCGAACCGGGCGTGGTAATGCTGTCCGGGTTGTAGACGAACAGGACCGTCACGCTCGCGCCGTGATTCTCGGCCAATGCGATGGCGTGGAAATACGCCTGATTGGAGTAAGACGAGAAATCGGTCGGGTACAGGATCTTCTTGATACGGATCACGCACAAACCTCCTGGCACCAAATGCCGCCCGGGGACCGAGGGATACGGGTTGCCACGCGCCGGAACAGTCCGCGGCGCGGTCCTCTCACGCTGGCAGGAGGACACCGTGGACCTCTTCGCATGATGGTACCACCTGGCAAGGCGTGCGCCAAATGAGGAACCAGAGAATAAGGACGAATGGACAAGCTCGGCCAGCCCGCAGCGCCAGCCAGGGAAGGATTTACCCTTGCTGGCGCTGCGGGCTGGCCGAGCTTGTCCATTCGTCCTTACGCTTCCGGCTCTGATCGAGCCTCCTCTGCCTCCATGTTCGTCGTGTTTCGATGGTCTTCTGGCTTGTCCCGCACAACCAACGAGTACAGCGCGGGGACAACAACGAGGGTGGTGACGAGGCCGGCCAGCAGACCGCCGATGACGGCGCGACCCAGCGGAGCGTTCGCCTCACTGCCTTTTTCCAGGGCCAGGGCCATCGGGAGCAAGGCGAACAACGCCGCGATGGCCGTCATGACCACCGGCCTGGCCCGGATCTTGGCCGCCTTGACGATGGCCTCGGTCGCACCAAGTTTCTCCTCCTTCCGCGTCACTTCGGCGAAGTCGGTCAGCAGCACCGTATTCGATACAACAATGCCGACCATGAAGATAACGCCCAGCAGCGATTGCACGTTAATGGCCGTACCTGTCAGGAACAGCATGGGGATCACGCCGACCAGACCGACCGGCACCGCCGACAGAATCACCAGCGGAATCAGATACGAATCCAGCAGTGTCACCATGAGGAAGTACACGAAGATGACAGCCAGCGTCAGGCCGATGGCGAAATGGTAGAACGTATCGTTCATATGTCCATACTCACCGCTGAGTTTCAGCGTGGTGGCCGCCAGCGGTTTTTTCTGGCTGGGGTCGTCCGGCTCGTAAGGGATCCAGGTAGCTTCGCCCTTCCCAGACTCGCTGAGAGACCAACTGGATTTTTTCTGTGCCTGGCCGAACTGATCGACGACGCGGGTAATGTCGGAGGCGACATGGCCGAGGTCGCGGCCGTGGACATCCATCTGGAGGTCGATGGCTGTTTGGAGATTGTCGTGCGTGACTTCTGAGGCGATGCTGCCGGCCGTCAGTTTCACGAAGTTGCTGAGGGGGATAGGCTGTTTCTGCATGGGGCTGGTGATGGACACATTTAGCACCGTCTCCAGCGATTTGATGTCGGTCTCGTGATACTGGACGCCGACGAAATACTGGTTCTTGCTCTTGGGGTCGATCCAGAAGTTCTTCTTGTTGAACTGAATGCTCGAATTGAGAGCGGAAATAACGCTTTTCATGATGTCTTCCTGGCTCAAGCCCAGTTCGCGCGCCTTGGCCCGATTGACCTCGATGGTGTACTCCGGATAATCCAGGCGTTGAAGAATGCGGGCATCGACGACGCCGTTGATCTTCTTCACTTCGCGGAGAAGGTTCTCGGCCACCTTGCGCGACTTCTGGACGTGCTTGCCTTCGATGCGGATGTTGATGGGCGTGGCCCGGCCCTCGTTGAGCGCGCCGCGAATCGTGCCGCCGGTGTTGAAGGAAAACTCCAACTCCGCGAAGCGCTTATCCTGAGCGAGTTGCGTGCGGAGTTTCTGGGCGTAATCCTGAGAACTGCCCTCACGCTCCTTTTTGAGCTGGACGCGCATGACAGTATCCATCGGCCCGGAATTGGGCGTGTAAGCGGAGGACCAGTCGGCCCAGACGCCCGTTTCGCTGATGACCAGTTCCAGATCGTCGCCGATGGTTTGCTGCACGACTTTCTCAACCTCGGCGATACGTTCCTCGGTTCGCTCGATGCGTGTGCCGCTGGGAGCGCGGACGTACATCTCGAAAGCGCCGGCATCGACTTCGGGGAAATACTCGCGCCGCAGAAAGGGTCCGAGTCCGACCACCATGACGATGAGCAACACCAGGGCGGTCAGCACGGTCAGCAGCCGATGATTCATCACCCAGTCAAGGCGACGGGTATACCAGGCGATGGCGGCATCGATGCCGGCTTGCCAACGGGCGAAGCCGCGCGCGAGCAGCCCCGGCCGATGTTCGCCGGATCGCTCCTCGCCCTCTCCCGGCGAGCGGGGGGCGTTAGCCCGCTGTTGCGTGCGCGGAGGAGGTTCGCTCTGCACCTGCTCGCTTCGGGCTGCATCGTCTTCCGCATGGGGGCCCTCTCTGTGTTCCTGCGCATTCCGTTCGCCTTGCTCCCGCTCACCCTGGGGATGAGCCTGCTCCTTCAGCCAGGTGGCGCAGCGCGAGGGGATGAAGGAGCGCGACAGGATGTAGGCTATCGTCATGGCGAAGGCGACGGCGATCGCCATCGGTTTGAAGAGGAACTGCCCGGAGCTAGGCATCAGGGCCAGAGGCGCCAGCACAAGCAGAGTGCTGCAACTGGCCACCAACTCGGGCAGAGCCACTTCGCTGGCTCCCTTCTTGGCGGCATCGCGGACCGAAGCGCCTTCGGATAAATGACGTTCCGTGTTCTCCAAACAAATAATGGCACTGTCCACCATGGGACCAATGGCCAAGGCCAGCCCACCCAAGGTCATAATGTTGATCGTTTGCTTGGTCACGTAGAGCAGGAAAATGGACGCCAGCACCGCGATGGGAATGGTCAGCACCGCCATGACCGTCATGCGCCATTGCCCAAGGAAGAGCAGAATCACCAACGAACATAGCACCGCTCCTAGAAGCCCCTCAATCTCCAGGCTCTTGATGGACTGACGCACGTAAACCGATTGATCCATGACCAGCTTGAGATTAACGTCCGGCCGGCTCAAGCGCGGCGACCAATTCGGCAAGGCATCGCGCAAGTGATCGACCACGTCGAGCGTACTCGCGCCGTGCTGGCGATACACCGGAATGTAGACCTCGCGCTTGCCGTTGATGCGCACCACGTTCGTCTGAATGAAGTGCGAATCGGTGGGCGTGGCCACGTCGCCGAGGAAGTCCACCTTGCCCGGCTTGACGCGCAAGGGAATGTCCTTCATGCGGTCCACCGCTCGAAACATGGAGTTCGAGGAGAGGGCGTAATCGGTGTCGCCGAACTTGGCGTCGCCGGTGGGCAGGAAGATGTTGTAGCGGTCAATCGCATTCATCACGTCCAGCGGCGACAGGCCGCGCGCCTGTAGCTTGGTGGGATCAAGATAGGCCAAAATGGCGCGGACCTTGCCGCCGTACACGACGGGGGCGTTTGCTCCGGGCGAACTCATAATCATGTTGCGCACCTCGTAGCGTGCCACGTCGTAGAGCGCCGATTCGCCTTGCGAATCGCTGTCCACGGCGATGATGCAGGAGGGCACCGTGTCGGTCGGATCATAAGGCAACACGATAGGGGGCAGTGTGCCGGGCGGAAGATTGGGGATTTCCGCCAGGGCAAGCGACTGAACCTGAGTCAGAGCGCCGTTGGGGTCGGTGTTGCTGTGGAAATAGTTGCGGACGATACTAGCGCCGAGGATGGAACGCGATTCTTGACGGCGGAGGCCGCCGGCGGTTCCCGTCCAGCGCTCCATGCGATTGGTGATGGCATGGGCGATATTCTCGGCCGGCATGCCGGAATAGAAGGTGAGTACCTGAACGCCGGGTCGATCGTAAACCGGCAAAATATCCCTGGGAATCAGCGCGCCGCAAAGCACGCCGAGCAGCACGAGAGAGAGCATGGCCACCGTGACAGCTCGGGGGTTATTCAGCGCGAGTTCGATCAACCAGGTCATGAGAGTGCCTTTCGCTATTCCGCCAGCCCGCGGCACAAGCAAGGGTAATTCGTTTCCTTGCTT
>Ga0134126_10000077_pt1 | contig 121052 bp, 92 predicted proteins | sample KB31752_FD_96881 | JGI IMG/M metagenome (GOLD analysis project Ga0134126, IMG submission 96881) | Terrestrial soil microbial communities with excess Nitrogen fertilizer from Kellogg Biological Station, Michigan, USA - KB3-175-2 | ecosystem: Environmental > Terrestrial > Soil > Unclassified ... | reverse complement strand
GGTGGTTGCGCATGCTTCCCTCCAGGAATGAAATCGTGACAGAAGTTATTCTCTGGAGGGAACATGCGTTTGTCTTGTCTCATCAGCTGCAACTTGGATCTACTGGAATCCCTTGCTGGCGCTAGGGGCTGGCAGGACAAGCTACTTCGTTTGCCGTTTACGGTGTCGCCCCGTATGGACCGGCCGCGGTTCCACAAAAGGGATGGGCGGCGGTTGGCTCTCCGTTAGATGGCGCAAAGCGTTCTGAGCCGCGATTTCCAGAAAACGCTCCTGACTACGAATGCGCAGCTGCGTCTCCGCCGGCTTGATACGTTGATAACGGCCGTCGGGCAACAGCAGGCGAGCCTTGGCGTTGTCGGCCAGCGAGGTGCCCAGGATGTCGCGGATCAATCGCTGCTTCAGCTCCGGCGGCTCAATCGGAAACACCACCTCGACGCGCCGGCTCAAATTGCGATCCATCCAGTCGGCCGAACCGATGTACACCTGTGGATCGTTGTCGTTGCCGAAGTAGAAAATACGGCTGTGTTCCAGAAAGCGATCCACAATGGAGATGACACGGATGTTGTCGCTGATGCCCGGCACTCCAGGCCGAAGAGAGCAGATGCCCCGGCAAATCAAGTCGATGCGCACGCCTGCTTGACTGGCCCTGTACAAAGCCTGCACGATGGCCGGTTCGAGAATGCCGTTGATCTTGGCGAGGATACGGCCTTCCTTACCACTTTGCTGCAAGGCTGTCTCGCGGCTGATCTTCTCGATCATAAACGGTTGCAGCCGGCTCGGCGCCACGATGAGCTTGCGCCACTGCGGCAGCTCGCAATAGCCGGTCAGGTAGTTGAACAGCGCCGATGCGTCCTCGCAGAAATCCGCATTGCAGGTGAAATAGCCCAGGTCGGTGTAGATACGCGCGGTCTGCGGATTGTAATTGCCGGTCGCCAGGTGGACGTAGCGACGAATGCCGTCATCCTCGCGGCGCACCACCAAAGCGACCTTGCAATGCGTCTTCAAGCCGATGAAGCCGAAAACCACATGAACGCCGGCCTTTTCCAGTTCGCGCGCCCAGACGATGTTGCGTTCCTCATCGAGCCGAGCTTTTAGTTCGATAACGGCCGTCACTTGCTTGCCGTTGTCGGCGGCGCGCTGCAACGCACGCACGACCGGCGAATCGCTGCTGGTGCGATACAGCGTCAGCTTGACGGCCAGCACGCGCTCATCGTTGGCGGCCGCGTCGATGAAATCGACGACGTGGGTGAACGATTCATAAGGGTGATGCACGAGAATGTCACGATTGCGAATGGCGGCCCATTGATTCGTCGCTTGCGTGAACTCCGGCAGCGGTTGCGGCACGAATTGCGGATCGCGCAGGTGCGGATAACCCGGCAGCCCGTGAATCTGGAACAACCCGGTCAGATCGAGCAGACCGGGATGGCGAAACACATCGGTCGGATCGAGATCCAGCGCGGTCATGAGAAACTGCTCAACCTCGATGGGTGCGTCGGCCTCAATGCCCAGCCGCACGGCCGCCCCACGCCGGCGTTTCCGTACTTCCTCCTCAATGGTCTTGAGCAGATCCTCGACTTCATCGTCATCAATCTCGAAATCGCTGTTGCGCGTCACGCGGAAGACGGTGTCATGGTCGATCCGCATACCGGGAAACAGTTCCGCCAGATGCATGCGAATGACCGTTTCTAACGGCGTGAACACATGGCGCGGCGTCGGTCCCGGTTCGGCCGGCAGCGGCACGAAACGCGGCAAGACGCTTGGCACCTGCACGACCGCGAACAAATTCTCCTCGCTGCCCGGCCGTTGGAGGACGACGGCGAGATTGAGCGATTTGTTAAGCAGATGCGGAAATGGATGTCCTGGATCGATGGCCAGCGGCGTCAGGACGGGGAAAACCTCGCGGCGGAACATCTCAGCCAAATGCTTGCGGTGCGCCTCGGTCAAATCCTTCGGACCGCGCAGAATGATGCCCTCGCGTTCCAGACTCGGCAGCACCTCGTCCATGAAGCAGCGATAGCTCTGGTCGGTCATCTCGCGCACGATCGAGCCGATGCGCTCAAGTTGGTCCTTGACCGGCATGCGGTCGGCACCGGAACCGTAGGCGATGCCGGATTGCACTTTTTGTTGCAATCCGCCGACGCGGACCATGAAAAATTCGTCGAGATTCGACTCGAAGATGGCCAGGAACTTGAGGCGTTCCAGCAAGGGCACGCTGGGATCTTGCGCTTCTTCCAAGACGCGGCGATTGAATTCCAGCCAACTCAACTCGCGGTTGAAATAGAGCGAAGGGTCATCCAGGGCCATCGCGGCCGGCACTCCAGGCCGTTGCATACCACACCTCCACATGGGGAGTCCGTATTATAACGATTCCGAGCCACGACTGTCAGGGAACGTAGACGCCTCCGCTCCCTGACGGTCGCGGCTCGGACTGAGGACGACTGAACATTGGAACAGGAGCGAAAGGGATGCGCGAGAGCATTTTGGCCGAGCAAACACACGCTTTCATTCGCGAGCAGCGCTGGGAGGCGGCAGTGCTGCCTTTCGGCGCGACCGAACCGCACAACTTGCACATGCCCTACGGTACCGACACGTTACAAGTCGAGGCACTGGCGCAACGCGCCTGCGAACGGGCGTACCAGGCCGGGGCGCGGGTGGTAGTGCTGCCGGCCATCCCTTTTGGAGTCAACACCAATCATTTGCAGATTCCCGGCGCGTTGGCGTGCAGCGTCACGCCGACGACGTTGTTGCATCTGCTGACGGACCTCGTCGATTCACTCCAGCGGCAGGGCGTGCGCAAGCTCGTGTTGCTCAACGGTCACGGCGGCAACGAACTGAAACCGTTGACGCGCGAGTTGCACCATCGTAGCGGAGTGTTTCTGTGCGTCTGCGATTGGTTTCGCATGGCGCGCGATGTCTATCCGGGGCTGTTCGAGAATCCCGGCGAACATGCCGACGAGGTGGAAACGAGCTTGGGTTTAGCTTTCTTTCCCGAACTTCTTCATCCGGAATTGGCGGACGATGGCGCGGCGCGTCCGTCGCGTTTGCAGGCGATCAATCGTGGCTGGATCAGCATCACAAGGCCGTGGCACCTCGTCAGCGCCAACACCGGCCTAGGCGATCCGAAGGCCGCTTCCGCCGAGAAAGGCCGGCGTCTGATGGATATACTCGTCGAACGCCTGGGCGATTTCCTCATTGAGTTGGCCACCACACCGATGGACGAGACGTTTCCTTATTAAGCGGCTCTCATTATCTGTCCACTAGCCCGGAGCGCCGGCGACGGGAGAACCCGTCGCGGGCGCTCCGGGCTAGTAATTCTGTCTGTTGCAGTCACGAACGGATCCTTGCCATGCCTCATGAACCTGCTCACTCTTTGCCGCGTGTCCTCGCGGATGTTCCGCTTTCACCCGTCGTTTTGCGGATGCTGGAAAACGATGTTGAAGTGGTTCCCTGGTCCTCCGCACACGAGGCGGGGGCGAAACACATCGAGGCGATCTATACCTACGGCCATCCCACGGTAGACAAGACGCTCCTCGATCGGCTGCCGGCGGTTCGCGTTATCAGCAACTTCGGCGTGGGCGTCGATCACATCGACCTGCCGGCGGCGGCGGCGCGAGACATTCCGGTCGGCAACACACCCGGCATCCTCGATGGCGCAACCGCTGATATGGCCTTCGCCTTACTTCTGGCCGCCGGAAGGCGACTCGTTGAGGGCGACCGTTATGCACGCGGTCCCAACTTTTTGCGTTACGATCCGTCTTACATGCTCGGCCGCGAGGTGCATGGCAGCACGCTCGGCATCCTCGGCATGGGGCGCATCGGTGAACAGGTCGCGCGGCGTGCGCGCGCCTTCGATATGCGGGTGCTGTATCACAACCGCCAACGGCGGCCCGATGCGGAAGCCACGTTGGGAGCCGAACACGTTTCGCGCGATGAACTGTTGGCCGCCTCGGATTACGTCATGCTCACCTTGCCCCTCACCGCGGAGACGCATCGCCTGATCGGGCGGGCGGAACTGGCACGCATGAAACCGACGGCCATCCTCATCAACGTCGCGCGCGGTGCCGTAGTGGACACGGACGCCCTCACGGAGGCTCTGACCAACCACACCATCTACGCCGCGGCATTGGATGTGACCGACCCGGAACCTTTGCCGCGCGATCACCCGCTGCTGCGGCTTGACAATGTCATCATCGCGCCGCATCTGGGCAGCGCCACCGAACAAACTCGCCAGCGCATGGCGGAAATTTCGGTCGAGAATCTGCTGGCTGGGCTGTTGAGACGTCCGTTATCGTTTCGGGTGGGTCGCCCCGGATTCTAAGGATTTCCTGCCAGCCCGCAGTGCCAGCAAGGGACAACCCTTCCCTTGCTGGCGCTGCGGGCTGGCAATCGAGGGTTTTTCGCGGAGGCGGATATGGATCTTGGTCTGGCGGGGCAAACCGCCGTCGTTGCGGGCGGGGCGAACGGCATCGGCCGGGCCATCGCCGCCGCATTCGCCGCAGAAGGGGCCAACGTCGCTCTTCTCGACCTCGACCCCGGCGTCGCCGCCGTCGCCAAGGAGTTGGGAGAGCATTCCCGTGTTCAAACGCTGTCCTTCGCCGCCGACGTGACCGACTTCGAGGCCATGCGGCAATCGGCTGATGAGGTCCAGGCGATTCTGGGCCGCACGGATCATGTTGTCTACGGCGTGGCCATCGGCTCAGGCAAATACGGGTTTCCGTTCTGGAACCTGGAGCCGGCGGACTGGCGGAAGGTACTGGAGGTCAACGTCCTCGGCGCGGTGAACGTCGCCCACGCCTTCGCGCCGGTGCTGGTGCAGGCAGGATCGGGAACATTACTGTTACTGGCGTCGGTGGCGGGGCAGATCGGTTCGCAGACAGATCCGCCTTACAGCGCCTCGAAAGCAGCCGTCATCAACTTCGCCCAGTGTGCCGCCAAGGATCTCGCTCCCCACGGCGTGCGCGTCAACGTGCTATGTCCGGGGATGGTCGAGACAGCCCTGAATCGCTCTGTCTGGCAAGCCTGGCAGCGCCAGCAGCCGGAGAACCGGACGCAGACTTACGACGAGTGGACGGAGGAAAAGATTCGCCGACTGGTCCCGCTGGGCCGTTGGCAAAGCGCGGAAGATATCGCGGCGATGGCTGTCTTCCTGGCGTCGTCGCGGGCGTGTAACATAACCGGACAGACCATCAACGTGGACGGCGGATTCGTAATGCACTGATAGCCGGAGGGCACGATTCATGACTCTGTGTGTCCGCGCGATGCTGCTCGCCTTCGCGCTCCTTGTGTGCGTTCCCGGCTTGGCAAATGCAGGCATGCCGTCTATCACGCTGACCGACATCGCCCGAATGCGTGTGCGAAGCATCTCCTTCTTTCTCATGGGACTGCTGTTATCCGCATGGTGCGTGCAACTCCTCTGGAATTATCTACGGCGCGATTTCACCTTGCTGCCTCGGTTGAGTTATGTCAAATCACTCGGCGTTGTCGTGCTGTGGGGGCTGCTTTTCACACTGATTCTGACGATGATTTCCGGTGCCCGCGAATTGATGACGCCCGGTGCATGGGATAAACAAGGTCTGACTTATCTCCTTAATCAGCCATCGTCGAACTCATCAGTGGAGAAGGATCAGGAGCGGGAACGTCGGCGAAAACTGGACGCACTCCGCACGGCCCTCTGGGAGTACGCGCGCGGGCATGAAGGGCAATTTCCTCCCAGTGATTCGGTCAGCGAGATTTCGAGCGATCTTTGGTTAGCGTCCGAATCGCCCCGCTCACGCTATCTCTATGTATCCGGCTTGCTGGCCGATCAAGGCGACACTCCGCTGGTTTACGAGCCGGCCTATTACGGAGATCGGCGCTTTGTGCTTTTGACAAATGGGACCGTCAAGTCAATGGCGTTGGAGGAGATTCTACAGGCCTTGCCGCCGGAGAAACCGTGATGCGTAAATTCCTCGTCGGTTCAGTTGTGGTTGTTTTCGGCTTTTTCCTACTGATCTGCCTGGGCGCATTCACTACGGATCTGCTCTTCAACCTCGCATTCGGTTGGGTGTTTTACTGCTACCAGACCCTTCCTCAAGTTCGTTTCGATGCCGGGGGGCTGCTGACGGCGGTTGTGTGTCTGGCCGCGCTCGCTGCCGGTCTGCATGCTTTCCTTCGCTGGCTTTTCGCTCACATTTCCGCTGCTGGCAAGGACGAGGAATCAACTCGTCGTCCCTGGCCGATGCGCTGGACCGTCGCGATTCTCGCCATGATCGTGTTGATGTTCTTCGCTGGCCTCGCGGCGGTCGGTATCAGCCACCAGACCGCCTGGCTGTTCACTTCGCCGGAATGGATTTATGCCGGCACCATCAGAGAGGTTTCGGCTCGCGTACAGTCGGGGGAAAACGTGCAACTAATGGCGCTGGCCATGCACGGCTACCAGGACGAGAAGAAAGTCTTGCCTCCTGCCGCGCTCTGGAGCAAAGATGGACGACCGCTGTTAAGTTGGCGTGTACTCATCCTGCCTTATATCGAACAGGAAGATCTCTTCAAGGAATTTCATCTAACGGAATCCTGGGATAGCCCTCACAATCTCCGCCTCCTTCCTCGCATGCCCAAGATCTATCTGCCACTCTTAGGAAGCGAAACGGCCAAGCCATACACCACTCGCTACCAGGTGTTCGTCGGCAAAGGTGCGGCGTTCGAGGGAAGGCAGGGATTGCACCTGCCGGTCGATTTCCCCGACGGCACCGCCAACACGATGCTGATTGTCGAGGCGACCGATGCGGTTCCCTGGACCAAGCCAGACGATTTACCCTATTTTCAAGGACAACTCTTGCCCGCGCTGGGCAGCCGCTCGCTGGATTTCTTCCTCACGGCGATGGCGGACGGCTCCGTCAGGCAAATCAATCGAGATGTCGATGAATCGCGTTTGCGAGGACTGATTACTCGCAACGGTAGGGAAACGCCGCAGGAATGAGTTATGAGTCTATCAGAAATCGAGAGACGCCAGTTAGACGAGGCCGGCTACCTTCTCCTCCCGGGTTTCATGGATGCCCGTCTCCTGTCTCGGCTCCGCGAAGAGTTAGAACGTCTCTTCGTCGAGGAAGGCGACTTGGCCGGCGTCGAGTTCAAGCCGGAGCCGGGCTGTCGTCGATTGGCGAACCTGGTGGACAAGGGAGAGATTTTCCGCGAGGTCATCCTCCTGCCGCGTTTGTTGGAATATGTCCGCCACGTTCTGGGACCGGACATCAAACTAAGCAGTCTCAACGCGCGCTCGGTCAATCCGCACGGCGTGCGCGGGCAACCGCTGCACGCGGATATGTCGGCCGTCGCCGATGCACGCGGTCCGTGGGTCTGCAACACGCTATGGATGCTCGACGATTTCACCGCCGACAATGGCGCGCTGCGCCTGGTGCCCGGATCGCATCAGTGGCGACGATTGCCGGCCGAGAGTTTGGCCGATCCGTTGGCCGATCATCCCGACCAAATCCAGGTAATCGGCCCGGCCGGTAGCGTCTTGATCGTCAATGCGCATACTTGGCATGCCGGTACGGCCAATCTCACGAGTCATGCGCGTACCGCTCTGCATGCGTTCTACTGCCGTCGCGACAAGCCGCAACAACAGTATCAGAAACGCCTACTACGGCCGGAAGTGCAGCAGACGCTGTCCGTCCCGTTGCGTCATCTCCTCGCCCTGGACGATCCCCTGAATGACCAACTCAGCGCTGCGGATATTGTCCGTAGCGGCGTTTTACGCGAATGACTCTCCGGTTCGTCGTGCGAAGCGATGGCCGATTTTCGCGGTGCGGATAGGTTCTCCTTAGTTTTGCTGTTTTTGTTGATCTCGCCTTGCGAAGGAGACTCGTCATGTTTCACTCTCGGACCATCGCTGCCGCCCTGTGCATGACGCTGGCCCTGCTGGGTCGCGCCGGCGCTGAGGAAAAACCCATCCAGCCATTCAACGGTTCCAATTTGAAAGGTTGGAAGCTCAAAGGCCCAGAGGCCAAGAGCAAATGGGTGGTTGGCCGCGCCAAACTCGACGACAAAAACCCAGGAAAATTGGCCGTCACACCGATTCCCGCTGCCGCCGGCGGTGGGCCTGCTATCCGCGAGCTAATCAATGCGGAGCATAGCGTGGATCTTTACACCGAGGACAAGTTCGGCGACTGCACCCTCGAAATCGAGTTCATGGTTCCCAAGGGTTCCAATTCCGGCATCTATCTCATGGGTGTTTACGAAGTGCAAATTCTCGATAGCTACGGCAAAAAGCAAGTTGGCCCCGGCGACCTCGGCGGACTGTACACCACGGCCGCGCCCAAGGTAAATGCCGCCAAGAAGCCGGGGGAATGGCAGAAGTTCATCATCGAATTCCAGGCACCGCGCTTCAAGGACGGCAAGAAAGCGGCCAACGCCAAATTCGTCAAAGTCACCCTCAACGATCAGGTAATCCACGAAAACATCGAGATGAAGGGAGCGACGCCGGGCGGTCTAAGCAACAAGGAGGCAGCGACCGGCCCTCTGCTGTTTCAGGGCGATCACGGTGCTGTCGCCTTCCGCAACATCAAGATCATTCCTCATACCGCGAAGTGACGACCCAATAATGAACCCCGGTTCGATCATCCTCGAACCGGGGCATCCCGATGAGAATAACTATGACTTCCACCGAAAGCCCGACCAACGATCTGCTGGTTCACAATGTGTATTTTTCCCTGTACGATCGCTCGACAGCCGCCCGAACGCGCCTGCTGGAGGCGTGCCGCAAACACTTGCCCGGTCATGCCGGGATCGTCTTCTTCGCCTGCGGTGTGCTGGCCGACGAACTGCGCCGTGAGGTCAACGACCACGACTTCGATGTTGGTCTGCACATCGTTTTCCGCGATCAGGCAGCCCACGATGTCTATCAGGAATCGGCCGCCCATCAGCGTTTCATCGCTGAAAACAAGGAAACCTGGAAGCGCGTCCGCGTATTCGATTCGGTGGCCCGTCAAGAATCTTTCCTTGCAGGATAGCTGCGGTGGCGGAGTGCATTCTTCAACGCTTGCGTCGCCCGCGCGGTTTCTTCACCTGCGGCCCAGCGACCGGCTCGCCCTTGAGTTTGGCGATCAGGTCGCGCAGCTGCGCCGCGTCCTCGTAGCGGCGTTCGTCCGCCGCCTTCATCATCTCGCGGTGCATCTCCTCTATCTGCTCCTCCGTGGCATAGTCGTCCGGCTTTTGACCCGCCGCTTCCGCCGCCAATTTATGGGCCTCGATCTCTCCTTCAATGCCCATGTTGATGGCCGAACGCACCGTCTCCGGTGTGATACCATGCTCGGCATTGTATTTCAGTTGTAACTCGCGACGCCGGCTTGTCTCATCGATGGCGCGGCGCATCGACTCGGTCACGCGGTCGGCATAGAGAATCACCTCGGCGTTGACGTTGCGAGCCGCGCGGCCAATAGTCTGGATCAGAGATGTTTCAGAGCGTAAAAATCCCTCTTTGTCGGCGTCGAGGATCGCCACCAGTGACACCTCCGGCAAATCAAGCCCCTCACGCAACAAGTTGACACCGACCAGCACATCGAAAGCGCCTTCGCGCAGCTCACGCAACACCTGCACGCGCTCGATGGCGTCCAGTTCCGAGTGTAACCATTTACCGCGCAGCCCTGCGTCGCGGAAATAATTGCTCAGATCCTCCGCCAGTCGTTTCGTCAACGTCGTCACCAGCACGCGCTCCTTGCGGGCCACGCGCTTCTTGATTTCCTCGATCAAATCGGGCACTTGACCGCGCGCCGCCTTGACATGCAGCAGAGGATCGACGAGGCCAGTTGGCCGAATCAGTTGCTCGACGATTTCGCCGCCGCTGCGCTCCAGTTCGTAGGCCGCCGGCGTGGCCGACATGAACAGCACTTGCTTGACGCGCTTTTCCCATTCGTCGAAACGCAGCGGGCGATTATCGAGCGCGCTGGGCAATCGGAAACCATGCTCGACCAACGTGAGTTTGCGACTGTGATCGCCAGCGAACATGCCGCGCACCTGGGGCAAGGTCGCATGCGATTCATCGACCACCATCAGGAAGTCGTCGGGAAAGAAGTCGAGCAGCGTGTAGGGCGGCTCACCAGGCTTGCGGCCGCTGAACCAGCGGGCATAGTTCTCGACACCCGGACAGTGGCCGACCTCCAGGAGCATCTCAATATCGAAGCGGCTCCGTGCCGCCAATCGCTGCGCCTCCAGCAATTTGCCTTCCTTCTTGAATTGCTCCAATCGCTCTTCCAATTCTCCGCGAATGCCCTCGACGGCCTGGCGCGTGCGTTCCTCCGGGGTGACGAAGTGCTTGGCTGGGTAAATGTACAACTCGTCCAACTGGCGCAGCGTCTCGCCGCTGGTCGGGTTGATGATGGCCAAGCCATCAATCTCATCGCCGAACAATTCGATGCGAATGCCGAACTCCTCGTAGGCCGGCCAAACCTCGATCACATCGCCGCGCACCCGGAACTTGCCGCGGGAGAAGGCGACATCATTGCGCTCATACTGAATGTCCACCAGACGCAAGAGCAACTCTTGACGAAGAATGGTCTCGCCCTTGACGAGATGAATCATCATGCGCTTGTAATCGCTGGGTGAACCGAGGCCGTAGATGCACGACACGCTGGCGACGATGATGACATCCTCGCGGCTGACGAGAGCGCTGGTGGAGGCCAGCCGCAGCCGGTCGATGTTCTCATTGATGAGGGCGTCTTTTTCGATGTAAATGTCGCGCTGCGGAATGTACGCCTCGGGCTGGTAGTAGTCGTAATAACTGACGAAATAATGGACGGCATTGTTCGGAAAAAAGCCTTTGAATTCCTTGTAGAGTTGGGCAGCCAGCGTCTTGTTATGGGCCAGCACCAGAGTCGGCTTGCCGAGATGGGCGATCACATGGGCCGCCGTGAAGGTCTTGCCCGTGCCGGTGGCACCGAGCAAGGTTTGATAAGGACGGCTATCGCGGAAGCCTTCGACCAATTTGGCGATGGCTCCGGGTTGATCGCCGGCCGGCTGAAAGGGACTAACCACCTCGAACTTAGCTGCCATTATTGCTCCGTTGCTGAGATATGCTACAAACCCAAAACCCCGTCGCTAGCGCTCCGGGCTGGTTGGCTAGTTGAGAGCGACTTTGACATGAGGCCGCAGGCGTTGCAGCGTTTTCGGCCCGATGCCCGGTACGCGCCGCAGATCGTCAACCGATTTGAACGCTTTCTTTTCTCGTGTGTCGATGATACGCTGCGACAACTTCGGCCCGATGCCCGGCAGACGCTGCAAATCCTCGCGGGTCGCCTGATTGATGTCGAGGGGTTGCGCCAGTCCGAACTTCTTTTTACCTACGAGGAGGGGCGGAGTGTCCTTTTTTGGCTCCGCCATGAAGGGACGAATAGGCGTCCTCCGCGCGTCGTCCTCCTCATCCTTTTCTCTCGGCTCCACGTATACGAAGGGCCGCAATTTTTCGAGTAGCACGGGGCCGACGCCTCCGACCTGCCGCAGTTCTTCCACATCGCGGAAACCCCGATGTTCCGTGCGATAGACCTCAATACGAGCGGCCAGGTTATCGCCGACTCCCGGTAGTTGCAGCAATTGCGCACGATCCGCTTGATTCAGATCGATGGCCGGCAAATCGCGTGTATCTGACTCCAGAACCGCCGGACGGCAACTGCCGCGTTGAGCCGCATACGTATGCCAGGTGAGCAAGGCCACGGCCAAAAGAAGCAATAGCGCAGCCATTCCCTGCGCCGGACGCGACCAAGTCGGCGTAGGGTCGGAAGACAGACGAATTGAGAGATCGCCGGGCGGAGACATCCACCGCGCCGCTTGCGGCCACCCCGGAGGCGGCGTCGGCGAGACGGTGGCGACACCCACCGACGGTGGTGCCGCTTCCATGAGGCTGCATCCTTCGAGTTGTCGATCAATAAAGAATCGGCAGATTTTATTATATCCGCCCGAAGCGACCTCGGAAATGGTTGCTCTGGTTCGTCAACGATCCGATCCCATTAATCGATCATTGGGCGAATAACCGCCCGGTTCGCTTCGACCTGTGGGACGCACCTTGCCTTCGCGTTCCGGTTGTCGTACCGCAGACTCGGAATCATGGCCTGTCGCCAAGGGGATAGGGTCTTCCTGCTTCACTTCCTTCTCCGGCCGTGGATCGGCGGAGTAGCCTTTGGCGTGCGCGCCTCCGGGGTCGTTGGCCGTGGGGAGAGGTTCTTCCAAAGAAACCTCCTGCCCCTCCTCGTCCATGTTTGTTCCCGTGGTCGCCGAATGGCTCATCTTATTTTCGGTCATGGGTATCTCCTTTCAAGGGTGATAGGTGCAAATGGAGGGCCGTTACGACCTTTGGCTTAATGCCTTGGATACGGCATAACCATTGCAGGAAGGTAGAAAGGGTTATATCTCTGTTTACAAGCCGAGAAAGGCGGCCTCGGTGCGGTTTTTCGCACCGGAACCAACAATCATGCCAAAACACAAGAAAGACAAACGAGCCAAGAGCGTCGTCAAGGCCATTGGCCCCGAGCAGCCGGAAGCACCGCCGGTTGGTGCGCAACCGGCATCGCCAGGAGGCGACAACAAGGCTTTTCAGCAGCACGACACCGCCAACCGTACCGGTAGTTTCGAGAGTACAGGCAACCACGCCCGCACGAGCAATCCAGGCCACCAGTAACTTGGATCTCGTAGGTCAAGATTCTGGCAGAGAGGACGAACATGATCTCCGCACCGAGGACGATGGCCGATTGGGACCATCGTTATGCCGTGGTTAACGGAGTGCGATTACACTATGTGGAGGCAGGTTCAGGACCGCTGGTAGTCCTTCTGCACGGTTTCCCGGAGTTCTGGTACTCGTGGCGACACCAGATTCCCGCCCTGGCCGCCGCGGGTTTTCGTGTATTTGCCCCGGATCTGCGCGGTTACAACTGGTCGGATAAGCCGGCCGGTGTCCCCGCCTATCGGTTAGAGACGCTTCTGGAAGATGTAGTCGGTTTGATCCATCAGGCAGGCGAGGAGAAGGCTGCTATCGTGGGGCACGATTGGGGCGGAGTGCTGGCCTGGCATTTGGCCATGCTCCGCCCGCAAGTCGTGGACAAGCTCACGGTGCTTAATGCCCCGCACCCGGCGGCTTACTGGCGTGAACTGCGCTCGTGGGAGCAAATGCGGAAATCCTGGTATGTTCTCTTCTTTCAACTGCCCGGCTTGCCGGAGCAAGTGATCGGCGCCGGCGATTACGATGCGGTGGACCGAATGCTACGCCGTAAGCCCGTCCATGCCGAGGCGTTCACGCGAGAAGATGTGCATCTTTACAAGCAAGCACTCTCTCGACCGGGAGCGCTGACGGCGGCCCTTAATTACTACCGAGCCTTACGTTATCCCAAGGAGCGGAAGGCGCAAGACATTCCGCCTATTTCCGCACCCACGCTGTTGCTCTGGGGCGAACAAGATTCTTATCTCAGTCTTCGCCTGACGGAAGGACTGGGAGCCTGGGTGCCGAATCTGCGCGTCGTGCGTTTTCCGGATGCCAGCCATTTCGTGCAAAACGATGTGCCCGAGCGGGTCAACCGTTTGCTGATCGATTTCCTTCACGGGATGCCGGTGCCGCGGGTGGAACTGTCCGTACCCGCGTAGGGCACATTTCTCGCAAGCCGCTTGCGGGACCGATACTTATTTCCGTGTCTTGACATAGTGATTTAGGACATATTCAAAGAGTTCCTCTGAAGCCAGCTTTGGCAGATCGCGTTTGTGGATTTTTCGCCGGCCGGGCGCGAGGAACAATTTCACCTTCTTATTCTTGCGCAATTGAAACTCGACTTTGGAGCAAATCTCGTGGGCGGTGTCGTAATCGAGTTTCGCATCGCGCATCAGCCGATGCTCGATGTACTCGTGAGCGACGACAAACGGCAATTCGCGCGGGTCCAGGCTCTCTTCGATCCAGATTTCGTCATTGGGCACCCACGGATAGACGTAGCCATGACCGCCCTCGGTATAGTCGGTTTTGTACAGCGTGCGCACCACATTGCCGTCCACGATCCACACCGTGACCGTGGCATCTTTATCGGGCAGCGTGGCGTAGGTACGGATGTAGACTTCTTCGGGCACGCGCTTTTGCGGCCCCGCGCCGCGGAATTTCAGGTGGTTTAGCCGTTCGCGCAGCATCCGCTCGACGTTGATGCCCTCAGTGTACGCCCTCTCTTCGGGAACGCCACGCGCCTGCTCCTTTAACTGAGTCAGGGCGTTGGCGATGAAAAAAAGCCCCTCCTTGTCGATGGTCTGTTCCGCGAGCCAAACTTCCCCCTTGGGAATCAGTTTGGGGAAGGCGTCGCGCGTGGCGAAGCAGCCGAACTCCTCATCGGGTTGGGCAATATCACGAACCGCGTAGCCGTTCACGGAGTAGAAGTCATAGCCATCGTGAGTGGCGATGAAACGCTTGTTAAGTTTAACTCCACGAGAATTGGGGCGCTTCGCGGCGTGGCCATTGTTACTCATACGGAACGAACCTCCCAAGCTGCTTGCGGCATCTCCTGGAGGGAGAAGTCGTGCGAGAAGACGAAGGCAGGATTGACCTGTCCCGTTCGCTAATGCTCGAAGAGACGCCTGCTTCACCCGGTCATAGGACACCGAGGAAAGAGCAAATAAGATGCCGGCTTGGACTGATGCGAGATGCTCAAATCTTGCAGACGCGTTTCCGTTTCGCGCGAAATGCCAGGCGGGTTTACGTTTCGCGCGAAATGGAAACGACATGGCGGTACAGCACCGGCAGCACCAGCAGATTGAGTGCGGTGGACGTCACCAAGCCGCCGAGAATGACCAGGGCCATCGGTCCCTCGATCTCTCGCCCCGCCTCGCCGCTGCCCAGAGCGATAGGCAGCAGCCCCAGTCCCGTCACCAGCGCCGTCATCAGCACCGGAGCCAGCCGCTCTCGCGCGCCCCGGAAAACGAGTTCCGCTCCCTGCGGCATTCCCTCAACCTCATGCAGATGCTGCCAGTGCGATACCATCATAATACCGTTGCGCATCGTAATGCCGAACAGTGTGACGAAGCCGACCAGCGTCCCGACGTTCAGCACGCCGCCCAGCGCGTACACCGCCGCCACACCGCCCACCAGGGCGAAGGGTAAATTCAGCAACACCAGCAAGAGCAGGCGCAGCGAGCCGAACGCCAACCACAACAGCAACACGATACCCACTGCGGCGGCTAACCCCAAGAGGAGCAGTTCGCGCTGCGTGGTCTGTTTCGCCTCGTGTTCGCCGGTGAAGACGTAGGACACTCCGGGCGGTAAGTCCAACTCCTGTACGCGACGCTGAGCCTCGGCCACGAACGATTCGGGGTCGCGCCCGCGCAGGCCACACGTCACCGTTTGCATGCGCAGCCCTCCCTCGTGCGTAATGAGGAAGCGGCCATCAGAGAGAAACACATCCGCCACGCGCTTCAGCTGCACGCGGTTGCTGCTTGGGGCATCGCTGTCGCGACTGACGCTGAGGGTCTCCGGCGCGACGGAACCAGCCGGAACGGAGAGCCACAGGTCGGCCACTTTTCCCGCATCATTGCGGGTTGCGGGATCGAGGATCACGACCAAATCGATAACGCGGTTGCGTTCGTAGGTCTGGCCAACCTCGGCCCCTTGATAGGCCGTGTGAACCGCATCGAGAATCTGGGCGCTGCGCAGGCCGTAGCGCGCGGCATCGCGCGGCCGCACGCGGACGACCAATTCCGGCTGGCCCGTCTGCGCTTCAGGCCGTGCGTTTTCGCTGCCGGAGACATCGGCGAGTACGGCGGCAATGTCGCGCGCCGCCTGATCCACCGCCGCGAGATCATCGCCATACACCTTCACGGCCACCGGCGCGACGGAGCCGGACAGACTATCGTGAATGCACTCCGAGAGGAAAGTGAAGACGTTGAAGGCGAAGCCGGGAAAGCGGGTGCGGAGCCGATCACGGATCGATCGCTGGACTTGCTCGACATCCTCGGCACCACCGGATCGCAACGGCACTTCCAGTTCGCTGTACTCGACTCCCCAGGTATCCTCGCCGAGTTCGGTACGGCCGGCCAACTGGCAGACACCGCGCACGGCCGGCTCCTCGCGCAGATCGCGGCTGACGGCAGCGCCGGCGGCGAGAGACTGCGGCAGGGAGGTGCCAGGGACGCCCTGCATATGGATGATGAGATGGCTCTCACGCAGTTCCGGGAGGAACTCGCCGCCGAACTGGTAGAGCGCCCAACCGGCCGCCGCGAGTAACAGCACCATTACCGCTCCCAAAAGGAATAATTCGCGGTCCAGGCGGCGGATAAGCCGTTCGTAACCGCCCTGGAGCCAGCGGAGCAGCGGCGGCTCCTCGGCACCGCCGGCGCGGGGCAATAAAAGCAAGGACAACGCCGGCGTCACCGTCAGCGCCACGGCCAGCGAAGCCAGCACCGCCAGGGCGTAGGCGTAGCCCAGCGGAGCGAACAGCCGGCCCTGTACGCCCGATAAGAAAAAGACCGGCACGAAGACCAACACGACAATGAACGTGGCATAAACGACAGCGCTGCGCACCTCCAGCGAAGCCGACAGCACAACCGCGATCGCCGACTGCGGATGCCCCAGGCGAGCGTTTTCGCGCAGACGGCGGAAGATGTTTTCGACATCGATGACGGCATCGTCCACCACTTCGCCGACGGCGATAGCCAATCCGCCCAGCGTCAGCGTGTTCAGACTGACGCCGAACGCCCAGAGAACGAACACGGCGGCCAGCAGTGACAACGGGATGGCCGTGAGTGAGATGAATGCCGTGCGCAGGTTGAACAGCAAGACGAACAACACGACGGCGACCAGCACGGCACCCAGCATCAAGGAATGGGTGACATTGCTGACCGCGTGCTGGATGAAGTCGGCTTGGCGAAACAGATCCTGATGGATGACCATCCCTTCGCGTTCCAGTCCCGGCCGCAGCTTTTCCAGTTCGTCCTCCAGGGCGCGCGTCACTTGCAGCGTGTCGCTGTTGAACTGCTTGTAGGCCAGCAGCGCCATTCCCGGTCGGCCATCGAGCAGGGCATCGCCAAACTTCAGCTCCGCTCCCTCCACGACGCGGGCCACATCGCGAAGGTGGATCGGTGTTCCCGCACTGGTGGTGACAACGGTCTCGCCCAACTCGGCGGCGGAATAGACTTGTCCTTCCGCCCGGACAACGAGGCGCTGATTGTCGTTCTCCTGGAAACCAGCGCCGCGAACGCCCGTGGCCTGGCGTGTCGCCTCCAGCACATCGGTCAAGGTGAGGCGATGCGCGGCTAGCGCGTCGGGGTTAACCTGAACCTGAAACTGGCGCACGCCGCCGCCAAAGAGCGTAACCTCGGCAACGCCGCGGACGGCCAGGAGTCGCGGCCTCACGACCCATTGAACGCGGTCGCGTAGTTCCAATGGCGACAATCGCTCCGACGTGAAACCAATGACCACGAGCCGTCCTGTCGTCTTGGTCATCGGTCCCAGTCGCGGCGTCTTCACTCCGGCCGGCAGATGCCCAGCCACTTCGGTCAGACGCTCGGCGACGAGTTGGCGAGCGCGATAAATGTCGGTGCCGTCTTGAAAGATGACCGTCAGGGCGGACAACCCCTGGATGGAGCGTGAGCGCAGCACGTCCAGCCCCGGCGTGCCGCTGAGGGCTTGTTCGGTCGGCAGGGTGACCAGTTGCTCGACTTCACGCGCCGATAGGCCGGGTGCCTCCGTTTGGACGATGACCTGTGGCGGCGCGAACTCGGGGAAGGCATCGAGCCGTGCGTGATCCACCGCGTACAGCCCGGCCAGGAGGAAGAGAACCGCCAGGACGACCACGACCGCCCGGTTATGCAGGGACCAGTACACGATGGCTTGGAGCATGAGAGTGGATCCAGGGCCGCGCCAGCTGGCAGCGCCAGCAAGGGATTCCCTTGCTGGCGCTGCGGGCTGGCAAGTCGCCTTCAGTCGTTGTCCGCGCTACCGGCAAGGAACTCCTTCGAGAGAAGTACCTGAGCCTGCCGGGAGACGACCACTTCTTCCGCAGCCACGCCGATGGGGAGATTGCCTCGCCGAACGGAGACAATCCAGCGATCCCCTTCTTGCCCCAGCAAATGTACCTCGCGGCGCTGGAACTTCTCTGGCCCGATGCGGACATAGACGAGCGAGCGGCCTTCGTGATACAGCACGGCTCCGGCCGGCACCGCGACGGCCGGCCGCGCCGCTGCCTCCGCGCCACGCACCTCCGCCGTCACTTGCATTCCGGGTCGCCAGAGGGCACTCGTTGTCCCGCCACTTCGCGGCGGGACAGGCGCGAGGTTGATCTCATACCAATAGCTGATGAACTGCGAAGTCGTATCAACGCGCGGAGCGGGACCGGCAAGACTTCCCAATGCATTCTGCATTCGGCATTCGGCAATCTGCATTCGGCATTGGGAAGGTGGTCCTCCCAGCGCGAGGATTTCCGGTGGGATGTCGAGGCGAACCAGGGGGCGGAGAAAGTCCACGAGTACAAGGATTGGGCTGCCGGTCTCGACGGACATTCCCAAGCGACCGGGCAAATCCGTGACCTCGCCATCGGCCGGAGCCGTCAGCGGCTGACTCCACGAGGAGCCGTCTTCCTTTCGCCTCTCGACCTCTTCCAATGCTTTGCGCCACAACCCGGCGGATGCTTTGGCGGTGGCTAGTTGGGTCTTGGCCTGGGCGAGATGGATCAGCGCCGCGTCCAGTTCCGCGCGGGAGATGATCTCTTGCGAGGTGACACGGCGGAGGCTGTCCGCGCGCTCCTGCTCGATTTTGATCTCTTCCTCGGCTCCGCGCTGGCGGATGCGAGCATCGGCGAGTTTGTTTTGCAAATCGAGCCGAACCTCCGGTCCCACGCGCACGTCCACCCAGCCAAGCGTTTGCCCCGCTCGTACTCGCTGCCCCAGCGTGGGCCAGGATTTGCCGGAAGCCGCCCGCAAGGTTCCGGCGAAGGGAGAGCGAACCTCGGCCGTCGCCTGCGGATTGGCGATGATCCGCCCATAGACTGAGACGCGCGGATACCAGCGCACCGAGCGCGCGGGTTCCGTCTTCAGGCCGTAGCGCTCGGCCTCGTCTTCCTCAAGGCTCACGAAATTCGCCCTGCTCTGGGTCTGCGCCCCAGCCTTCTCCCCTCCCTCTTCCTCGGCGCGTTCAGCCTGCATCTTCGCGTGAATCAGGAACAGGCCGAACACTAGGCCGCCTAACAGGCCCAGGGACAGGCTCCACTTGATCGAGGTTGTCAGCAGGTGCAAGCGCATGGGGAGTATCCGTCCTTTCGCGCCGCTTGCGGCTTAGCGCTGCCCGGACGCTAAGCCGCAAGCGGCTACAGAGAACATCCTTCAGGATACACTCACACGCTCATGCTTCCCATCATCTTTCCGCGCCCTGGATAGCGCCGGGAAGGTTTTGGCTTGCGCCGCCGCGTTTCTCCTGAAGCTGTTGCAACAGGACGCCGCGTATCCCGGTGGTGGATCCCGGCGTGGTCTGAAGCGCCGTGCCAACCTCCGTCGGGTTCAGCCCGCCGGTTAGTTGCAGCCCCTGAATCTCGACGACGACCTTGTGTAGTTCCGTCAGGGCGTCGATGTGGGCGAGATTGGCTTGAAAATAAGATTGGCGGGCGTTCAGCACACGGAGAATGTCGAAACGGCCGGCCTTGTAAGCCTGTGTCGTCAAATCGAGATTCTCCTTCGCCAAGGGAAGGATTTCCTTTTCCAGACGGTCGGCCTGGGCGCGCAAAGTCTGATACTGGCGGAAGGACGCGGCCAATTGATCGCTCAGGGCCAGCCGGATGCGCTCGTACTCTTTCTGCTGCTGTTGCAGGACGCCGCGCGCATTTTGGATGTTGCCCTGATTGCGATTGAAGATGGGGACCGGCATGGCGATCAGCGTGCTGACGCTGCTGTATTTCATAATGTGATCGCGCTGGGCCACGACTTGGACGTTGACGTTCGGGATGGCCTGCGCCCGAGCGAGTTTGACTTCGTACTGCGAGGCGCGAATCTCGGCCTCCTGCGTCTTGAGCAGCGGGCTGGAAGCAAGGAGCCGTTGCAGGCTCTCCTGCCACTCCAGAACGGGGATGTCACCCTCCAGGTTGCCGGCGAGCGAAGCTGGCGGCAAATCGGTGCCGGTGACGTTGGCCAAATGTTGCCAGGCGCTGCGGTGGCGGTATTGGGCATCTTGGAGCGAGGTACGGATGGCGCTTAACTGGATCTTCGCTTGCAGCACATCGGGACGCGCTCCCTGCTTGGCCTCCAGCAGTCGCTCAGCGACGCGCACACCGTCCTCGGCCAACTTAACCAAATCCTTGGCCGACTGGACGGCCTGCTGCGCTCCCAGCACCTCGTAGTAGCGAATGCGGAGATCGTTGAGGACGCGCGTCTGCTGAGCGGTCAGTTGCCAGCGGCGGAGTTGCACGTCCTGGCCGAGTGCCTGCTGAGCCAGACGGAGTTTGCCGGCCGTGACGAATTCTTGACTGAGAAAGACGCCGGCGGTTTGGCTCTGTCCACTCTGATCGGCGTCGGTGCGCAAATAGCCCGCTTGAGGATTGGGATACAACCCCGCTTGTCTCGCCAACCCCTGCTCTTGCTGCACCAGCGCTCCCGCCTGGGGGATGGTGGGATTGTTGGATAACGCCATCTGTTCCAGATCGGCGAGGGTGAGCGGGTGTTGTTGGCCAGCCATCGCTGCCACGGCATCCGGCGTCTCAATCTTCGTTGGCGACGGTAAAATGGGCTGCGGTTCTTGTTCGCGCGGCGAATCGTCTGCCTCTGCGGGAACCATCGCGGCACAAGGGATAATGTCGGAAGTGTTCGGGGCTGACGCGGTCACCTTCGCCCGCGCTTGTGGCAGCGGCGGTGGGGCGATTGGATACGCCCGGCAGCCGATGGCCACAACCAGCACGGAAATGATCCCCAGAGAACGCATGAATCCCTCAAGCTATTACCTCGGCGCGAAAAAAAATCACGCACTAGCCCTGAGCGCCAGCGACGGGTTTGGGCACCTCGTCGCTGGCGCTCAGGGCTAGTGAGGCTTTTTCGTGCCGCCGTAACAATCCGCCTGTATCGTCTTTATCGACAAAAACGATTCGGGCGGATTAGCCGTGTTATGGCCCTCTCGTTTACGCTTCGCGGTGCGCGAAACGTAAACGATCCGCCTTACGGAGCTTCCGCCGTTCCCACACCAGATAGCCAACCGGAATCACCATGCGCGTGAACAACATATTCGCCGTCAACCCGCCGATGACCATGATAGCCAGCGGTTGCTGCATCTGCGCGCCGGGGCCGATGCCCAGAGCCAACGGGAACAAACCAAGAATGGCCGCCAGGCTGGTCATCAAGATCGGGCGGAAACGCGTGCGTCCCGCCAACAGGAGAGCCTGGCGTAATTCCATGCCCTCGCCGCGTAGCTGCTGGATGTACTCGACCAGCAAGATACCGTTTTTCATATCCAGGCCAACCAGCAGAATGGCCCCCATATAGCTGGCGATGTTCAACGGCGTATGGGTGATCCACAGGGCGAAGAGGCCGCTCACCAACGACAGCGGTTGCGTCAGGAAAATCAACAGCGGCAGCACCACCGAGCGGAACTGGAAGGCCAACATGATGAACACCAGCAAGATGGCCACGACCATGACCAGGGCCAACGTGTAAAACGCCTCTTGCTGTTTGAGATAATGGCCGCCAATCTCCCACCGATAACCGGGGGGAAGGTGGACATCTTCGGCCATCCACCGGCGAATGTCGGCGACGACCGCCCCCAGGCCAGCCTTCGATTCATCAATCTCGGCATTGATAATCAAAGCCGGTTGAAGATTCTCGCGGACTTGTTCGTCCGGCGTGCGGATGCGTTCGATCCGCGCCACGGCCGACAGCGGCACGGCACGGGCCAATCCGGACAACGAAACGGCCGGACTGCCTGAAGCGGGTGGCGGTGCATTTCCCGGCAAGAGTATCCACGGACTGAGAACGCTTTCGGGGTTGAAGCCGCCGACCCCGAAGCGGAGATTATCGGGATAGCGAACGCGCACGTCCGTCATGCGCTCGGCGGATTCGCGGACCTGCGTGGCCACCTGACCAAAATAAATCGCCCGCATCTGCCGTTCGACTTCCTGGACCGGCAATCCCAGATTCGCCGCCCGCACCTTGTCCACCTCGATCATGAGATCGGGATTGCCCGCGTAGACATTGCTGGTAATCTCTTTCAGCCCGCCATTCTTCTCCTTGTTCTTTTTCTCCATCATCTCCGCGACTTCTTCGCCCAGTTTTCTCAGTTCTCCGTAGTCCGGCCCGAACAGCTTTACCTCAATGGGCCGGTTCGAGCCGGATAAGTCGTTCAGTTCATCTTCCATGACCTGGATTAGCTCGAATTGGAGTTGATGCTCGCTGTAATGCTCCTTAATGTGGTCCTCGATTTCCTCCATGACTTTTTTCAGCGGCCGGCGACGGTACTTCGCGCAGATGAGGGCCTTGCCTTCCTTGAGTGCCTGTTGCTCGGTGAAATGCGCGCCGTATTTGCGCGCGGCCGCCTCTTTCCCCTGGGCCATCATGTCCTTTTCGATTTCTTCAAACGGAGGGCGAACCGGTTTGTTGAGCAAGCTCAGAGGATCGTCTTCCGCCGAACGCAACACGACCTGAATGTCGCCCGTATTGGTTCGAGTGGCGAACATGCCAAGCTGCGTTCCGGTGCGGCGAACGTAGACCTGCACGTCGGGGTTTTCCATCAGAATGCCCTCGATCGTGCGAACCATCTCTTCGGTTCGTTCCAGGGGCGTGCCGGTGGGAGCGAAATAATCCACGACGAAAGTGCCTTCGTCCATCGCGGGCATGAGGCCGGTTTGCACACCGGGAATCAACTTGTCGGCACCGGGCTTATCACTGCGATAATCGGGGATTCCGAAATAGAGACCGATGCCGACAGGAATGGCACTCAGCGATAGCATCAGCGTGACCCAGGGAAAGCGAAGCGCGATGGACAGGAAGAATTCGTAGATATTGGCGAATAAGCGGTAGATGGGACCGGGTTGCGGCATCGGCTTGCCAGCCAGGAATTTGGCCGCGAAAACAGGGACCAGCGTAAGACTGATGACCATGGACACAAGCACGGCAATCGACAACGCCCGACTTAGCGAGGCGAAGAATTGGCCGTACACACCCGCCATGAAGGCCAACGGCACGAACACGAGTACCGTTGTCAGTGTCGAGCCAATCACCGCTCCGGTAATCTCGCCCGAAGCGGCGTCAATGGGATCAGCGAGCGGGGGGTGTAAACCCCCTGTTCCGACAGCAGCAACAGGGGGTTTACACCCCCCGCTCGCCGGAGTTGGTGCGAGATGGCGCGCGATGTTCTCGACGACCACCACGGTATCGTCGATGATGAGGCCGATGGCCACGGCCAGACCACCTAGCGACATCAGGTTGAGCGTCTCGCCGTACCTCCAGTGCAGGAACAGAAACGTAATAGCCAACGTCGTCGGGATGGCCAAAGCGGAGATGAGCGTGGCCCGCCAGCTGCGCAAGAACGCCAACAGAATCAGAATGCTGAACAGGCCGCCAATCAGGATGGCATCGCGCACGTTGTCGATGGCGGTGCTGACAAACCGCGCTTGATCGTAAACAACCGTCGCCTTGATGTTGGACGGCAACGTCTGTTGCTCCAGCAGGTTCTTCACGTCGCGCGAGATATTGAGCGTGTTGCCGCCCGGACTGCGGAAGATGGTGGCGACGACGGCATCCTGTCCGGCGAAGCCGACCGATTGCACCCGATCCCGAGACAACACCTTGACGTTGGCCACATCGCGCACGCGCAGCGGTTGATTGGTCTTGGTCGAGATGACCAGTTCCTCAATCTGCCGGGCGGTCTCGCCTTGCGTGTTGACGATGAGGGAATAGGCGACCGAGCCGCGTTCGATACGGCCCACCGGCTCCAGACGATGGCCCTTGCCAATCTGGTCGGCAAGGTCGGCGGCACTGAGGCCGACGCGGAGCAGATCATCGGGCTTGACCTCCACCTCAATCTCGCGCAGGTCGCCGCCGGCGACGTTGACGCGGTAGACATCGGTGATTTTCTTCAGGCGCGGGGCGAACTGGTAAAAGGCGTAATCGCGCAGCTGCGAAGGACTATCGCCGCCGCTGAGAACCACCGACATGATGGGAAAGACGGCCGGCGTCATGCGTTCGACGGCCAACTCCACATCGGGCGGCATCAGCGAGCGCGCCGCACCGATGCGGTTCCAGGCCAGCAACTCGGCGCGGCCCACATCCGTACCGGGCGCGAGATCGAGCGAAATGTCACAGCCGCCGCGAATGGTCTTGGCGCGAACGCGCTCGACGCCGATGACTTCGCTGACGGCCTGCTCCAGCGGCCGAGTGACCATCACCTCCATGTTGGGCACGGCCAATCCCGGCTTTTTGGCCACGATGGCCAAGCGAGGGAAGGTGACTTCCGGGTAGACGCTGCTGGGCATGCGCATGGCGCTGTAGATGCCGCCCGCCGTCAGCAAGGCAGCGGTGAGGACGACGGCACCGAAGTACGGCTTCGCTCGGGATGCAAGATTCCACATGATGAAAAGCGCCCTTTTGATGCAAGAATTCGAACTCAAAGCGCCAGCGACGGGGAGTTTCGCCCCGTCGCTAGCGCTCCGGGCTAGTCTTTTTCCTTTTCCTTTTCTTCTTCCTTCGCCGCTTCTTCGATGCGCACGGCATCCTCGTTGTGCAATCCGCGCCCTCCCTCGGTGACGAATAAAAGATCATCCAGGGAGACTTTTTCTTTTTTCTCTGGGTCTTCCAATCCGAGGATTTCCACGAGATGCCGCTCGCGGTCGCGGATGCCGGTGATTGCTTGCAGCCTGCGAGCCGTGCCGAGTTTTTGTTCTTCGCCTTCCTTGTTTTTCTCCGTCTTAACATCCTCGACCACGACAACAAACGGCTGATTCAAGTCTTCCATGAGCGCCGCTTCGGGGATGGTCAGCCTTTCCTGCTCAGGCTGGGTCAGCACCTGGACGCGCACAACCATATTGGCGCGCAGACGCAAATCCGGATTGGGGAAGCGAACTTTGGCCAGGAAATTGCCCGTGTCCGCTTGTGCCTGAACGGCGATAAACACCACCTTGCCCACGGGACTGGACTCGCGCGGAGCGGCCGGTTGCTGATTCGTCATCAGCCAGGCCGATTGGCCCAGAACGAGCCGGGCGGCGCTGTCCGGCGGCACGACGCAAACGACATCGATTTCCCGCAGGTCAACCACTTCGGCGACCGACGTGCCGATGGGCAAAGTCTGTCCCGGCACGGCTTGCACGGTTCCGAGTCGGCCGGCGATGGGGGTGCGCAACTTGTGATAGTCGAGTTGTACATCCAACACTTCCAGATCGCCGCGCAGGGCGTTTTCCTTGGCGATCACGGCTTTCTGCTTCGCTTCGGCGTCCTTGGTGGTCAGACTCGCTTTCTCCAACTCCACGCGCGATACGAGAGGAATGGAGCCGTTGCCGCCGGGCAGGAGTTTCTCCAAGCGATCGCGCTCCAGCTGAGCGAGTTGCAGCGCGATGTCGGCTTGCTGCTTCTGCGCCTTGAGGTCTTCGAGCATGGCCTGTGTTTTGGTGCGGTTGGCGCGGATGATGCGATCGTCCAATTGCACGATCACCTGTCCCTTTTCCACATGCTGCCCCTCGACGATAGCCTTACCGGTGCCATCGCTCAGCGCCCACAGAACATGTCCCTCGACGGGAGCGGTGACGCGGGCAGCGTGCTGGGGCAATGTCTGGGTGGCACCGAGGAGTTCCGTGTATTGGCCCAGAGACACCTTCTGAGCGGCCACGACCTTGACGGGTGCCTTGACTTCCTCTTCTTCGGGCGGAGCCGCCTTATGACAACCGAAGAGAGAGAACAGGCCGGCGACGACAAACAAACGAGCAGGCCAATCGAAGGGATGTCGCTTCATAAGTACGGCTCCAACGCGGTTCATTTAGGAGTAACGGCAGGTGTAGGTGCGGGGGGAAGCGGGAACGCCAAGGAGGGATCGCCAATGGCCGCGGCCAGGTCGGCCCGCGCCTGACTCAATTCAAACAGGGCATCGAGATAGGCGCCGCGCGTCTGGATCAAGCGATGGCGAATGGCGATGACGCGGGCAAGGGTTATGCCGGGTTCGCCGCGCGCGAACAGTTGGTCGAACCCCTCGCGGGCGCTCTCCAGGGCCGGGAACGTCTCGGTGCGGAACGTCTCGACCAACTTGGCGGCGGAGGCCAGCCGATTCACGGCGGCGACTACTTCCTGGCGGATGGTGATGTCGAGAGACTGGGCCGCCTGCGCCGCGCGAGCGACATCGGCCTGACGCTGCATGATTTCGCCTTGCCGTCGATTGAAGACCGGCGGACTCCAAATCAGCCACATGCCGACGAAGCCGACACTGGTTTCGTTCACTTCCCCGGCGGGACCGATAGACGGATTGCCGAAACGATTGGCAATCTGCAACCGCAAGGCAGCTTCCGCTTCCTTGACGGCCACTTCCAGAGCGTGCAGATCGGGCCGGCGCTGCTTGCCTTCGAGCATCAGCTCCGTCACGGGCAATTTGGGGAAGGCCGAGTCCAGCGACCCATGCAGCGTGCAGTTTTCGTCCACCATGCCGAGTTGACGGCGCAAATCGTTCCAGGCCACGACCAGCGCATTGTGCGCTGGCCCCAGCGCGGTCCGCGCATCGACAAGATCCGCCTTCGCCAGCATCAATTCGGTGCGCGGCAGGTGGCCTTGCTGCGCCAACGGCTCGACTTTTTTTATCACCTCTTCTTGCAAGTGCAGCAAATCTTCCTGCACACGCAGCTTTTCCTGGCGATACAGCACCGTATCGAAAGCCCGCACCGCTAGAATGCCGACGAGAACTTCTTGCGTGGCGATCTCCCATTCGGTGCGCGACAAGGCCGCCTGCGCCATGGCCCGGCGATGCTTGCCCTGACCGCGTAGTTCCACGTCGATACGCGAGGTGTGTTCGTTGAAGACGTGGTTGGTGACGCCGGCTCCGGGAGGATTGTTAGCCCCCCAGACGAAGTGCTGAAGGATCGGATTGAAGGGATACGTGTTGGCGATGACGATGCCTGCCTGGGCGATGCCGCGCTGTTTGCGAACGGTGGCCAACTGTGGATTATGCTCGATGGCCCAGCGAAGCGCATCCGGCATCGTCATGACCGGAAGCAAGGGCGTGGCATCCGTCGTGCCATTGGCCGGTCGCGGCGTCGGCGCTTCCTCAGTGGTTTCGGCCGGCAGCGTTTGCGCGGCATTGCGCGGAGGGGCCGGCTCGCCTCGGCCCAGCGTTGGGTTCAGGATCGCGCCGAGCAGACCGAGTAGAATCCAGACACGTCCTGGCGGAGCGCCGTGCTGAACAAGCCATGACCGCATCAGGTATCTCCTATCCCGCATGGGAACAGATAGCATTTTGGCAGAGGCCCGTGGCCATGAATAGCCTCCCATTTTGCCCGACCATCTTATTTTGTTAATTCCCGGTGTGGGTCTTGCCTGCTCTGCCGATTATCACGTTTACGTTTAATCGGCAAAAAGCCACGGCGTCTTATAAAATCGCATTTATTGCACCCCCCTGCCGACAGAAAAATTTTCCGAGGTTGCCGCGCCAACTCCATTCGCTCCAGTCTGGGTAGCTCCCGGTATTGGTCCAAAGTCGGCATCTTCAACACCCTCGACGCTATCCCTCCTGGTTTCCGGCCCCTGATCCAACAGAGCTTGTACGAATCGTTCGCTCACCGCCGGCAGGTAGACGCTGAAACGGCTGCCCTGGCCGGATGTACTATCGATATGGAGTTCGCCGCCCAGCACCTTCACGATACGGCCCACGACCGTCAGCCCTAGTCCGACGCCGGGACGCCCCAGGCGTCGGGCCTCCGCCGAACGGTAGAAGGGATCACAAAGGTGAGGCAACTCCTCGTCGCGGATGCCATGTCCGCAATCCGACACGGACAGCATCACGCCGCGCCATGCCTGCTCGATCTGGATGATAATGGGCGTGCCCGCCTCGCTATATTTACAAGCGTTATCGAGCAAGTTCTCGAAGACCTGTCCCAGCAAAGCGGGTTGCGTTCGGACCTCCCAGTTTGTAGTATCGGCCGGCTTGGGCCACTGCATGTCTGGGAAACGAGGATGGTCTGCCCACGGCCGCAGGCGCTGTTCCAGCCAGTCGAGCAGGTTCACGATGCGCATCTCCGGCAATTCGGTCTTCGCGGGCATGCGGGCCAGAAACAGCAACAATTCCACGGTTTCCCGCATTTCGCCGGCGCGTCGCCGCACCAATTCGAGTACGCGCTGATACTCCGATGAAGATCGCTCCTGGCGAAGCGCGACCTCGACTTGGCCCAGGATAGCCGTCAAGGGAGTGCGCAACTGATGGGAGGCATCGCCCGTGAAACGCTGTTGTCGTTCCAGCACTTCGCGGAAGCGCGTCAATACGTCGTTAAATGCTCGGCCCAAGTCTTCGAGTTCGTCCCCTGTGTGGGCGACGGTCAAGAATTGTCCGGTTTCCTCGGCGCGAAGGACACGCGCGGAGGACGCCATTTGGACCACGGGATGCAGTGCGCGCCGGCACACGCGACGGCTCAGCAGGACGCCGACTCCCCACAATCCCGCGGAAACACTGGCCAAGGTCCAGGCGAGTTGTCGCAAGGAGGCGACCACCGGCTGCCAGGCGAGAGCCACCCGAATCGTGAATGCGGAGGCGCGAGCAGCGCGATCAGGGGGCAGCACTACTTGGCCGGGCAATTGATCGGCGGCAATCCCCTCGCTCAGGTCGGCGTTGGCTCCGGCTTCTCCTATCACTTCGGGGTCGAAGTTCCCCGCCCGCACACGGCGGCTGAGCATGCGCCATCCCTGGGCGTTTCGCGCTTGCTCCGCCTCGAAATTCCGCGAGCAATCCACCAGATGTCCTGACGAATCGTGGACCATCCAGCGGACTTGATCCTCGCCGGGATCTTCGCCGAGCGTAACGTGCCGTTCCAAAGGTTCCCATTCGACATCGTTGGGATGCACTTCGATGGTGGCAACCAACGTCTGCATGGCCGCTTCGAGTCGCTGGTTGGTCTGGTCCGCGAGATGATGGTAGACGAGCAGGAATAGCACAGTGGAAAAACCGAGCAGGACGAGCGCCAATGCCGTCAGGAAGCACGTGGAAAGGCGAGTCGTCAGGCTCATGAATGTTCCTGCTGCGAGAGAGCGGGCGTATCGCCAAAAACGTAACCCCGACCGCGTACCGTGTGAATCAGCCGTGGGCCATGCACTTCGAGCTTGCGCCGCAGTTCCATGACATGGACTTCCAGGGTGTTGGACAGACCATCGAAGGATTCCTGCCAAACGTGTTCATAGATGCGTGTGCGCGACAGCACTTCACCCGGATGACGCAGGAAGAACAGGAGCAGGGCGTGTTCTTTCGCCGTCAGGTCGAGCGGCTGCGCCGCCCGCTCGACGCGCTGCGTCGTCAAATCCATCGCCACATCCTGATAGCGCAACTGCGTTCCCACGCTGCCGGGACGACGCCGTAACAGGGCGTGAACGCGCGCCACCAGTTCGGCGAAGGCGAAGGGCTTGCAGAGATAATCGTCGGCACCGGCGTTCAGTCCCTGAATCCGCTGCTCCACGGCATCGCGCGCGGTCAGAAAAAGGACGGGCGTTGTCTGGTTAATCTGACGGAAACGCTGCAAGACCGTCAAGCCATCCTGCCCCGGCAACCACCAGTCGAGTATAACCACATCCCACTCGGCCGTTCGCAGGGCGTGCCAGCCGGACAAGCCTTCGACAGCAACCTCGACGAGAAACCCCTCTTCGCGTAAGCCGCGGCTGATGAAATCGGCTATTTCTTCATCGTCTTCGATAACCAGCAGGCGGATGGCCATGCGGAATCCTCAAGGCGGGCTGCTCCAACCATTCATCCTTGGATTATAATCGCTGGTTGTTAACAACCGATGACCGCAAGATAAAATCGGCTTTATCATGACAAAAGTGAGCCGCGTAACCCAATGAATTGCCAGCCCGCAGCGCCAGCAAGGGAACCCTTGCTGGCGCTGCGGGCTGGCAAAGACACCCTTGTTGGCGCTTTATGGCTTGGTTTTCTCGGTAAGATCGAAGCGCAGCCAATCCTTGGCCTCGACCTTGATACGGCGTTTCTCCTCAATGGGTTTGCCATCTTTCATTGAGCGGACACGCACCTCGTAGACGAACTTCTTGCCGGGAGTCAAGGGCGGCGAATTGAACTGGCGCAGGGTGCCCGTCTGCTTCGTCGCCTTGCCATCGAACCAAACCTGGGCGTCGGCCGGCACACGCAAAGTAATGTGCGCGCTGGTGTCCGCCGCCGGACGGTAAGTGCCTCCCGGCAGCGGCGAAGTGGAGTCGGTCAACGAAAGCGAGGACAGCGGAGCGAATCCGATGAAGGCTCCGAGGTTCGCCTGGCTGTGCGTCGCGAGGCCCATCGGAGACGCCGGAGGAGAGGGAAGGGAAATGGAACCAAGCGAGGGAGCGTGCGAAATCCCGCTTATCTGGGGAGCCGAAGGCGCGGGTGTGGTGCTGCTCGGCGCCGTCGCACGGAAAGGGTAGGCGGGTTGACCGAACAAGAACGGAGAGATGGGGCTGACAAAAGCGGGACTGGCGAAAGGAGCACGCGGTGTCACCGTGGTTTGAGGCTGAGCCAACACCGGACTACCCGCCAAAAGCAGCGCGGCCAACGTCAGGAGTGTGCGTCGGAGAGCGTGAGAAGAGTCACACATGATTTCCTCCTCTAGCCAGGCGATCGGTATTCATTCTTGTCCGCGTCTGGGATGATTTGAATGGGTATGGAGAAAAGTTACGCAACAACTGTGCCGCCATTCTCTTTTAGTATACCTGATCGATGCGGGTGCGTGCGGTTGGCGACATCACTCCGCCACCAGGGCGTGGGTGCCCGTCAGGTCGAGACGGTCAACAAGTTCGATCGTGCCGCCTACCGGCACCCTGTTTGCGCTGAAATCTTCCCCTCTCCGTTGCCGAGACTGCGCGATCCGACTACAACCGGATAGAATGTCCTAATCTGTCGTCGGAATTTATCGAGACGAGGCACCCTGATGGACGCACCGCTCAATCCCCCCCATGCCACCCGCGACGCATTCGCGCTCAATGCTCCCGACGATAAGGAGTTGGAAGCCGGCCCCCTCGCCATTGTTGGCGGTTGCGGGCACGTCGGTTTGCCGTTGGCCCTCGCTTTCGCGCGCAAAGGGTACACCGTCGATCTGCTCGACACCTCTCCCGAGCGCGTGGCCCTGGTCAATAGCGGCCGTATGCCATTCCACGAAGACGACGCCGAGCCGCTGCTGGCTGAATCGATTCGCAACGGCCGTATCAAGGCAACCACCAACCCGGCCATCCTGGAAGACGCCTCCGCCGTTATCGTCACCATCGGCACGCCCGTTGATGAATACCTCGATCCCTCCGTCGGCGAGTTCGATCGTGCCTTGACGCAACTGCTCCAGCAAGTTCGTCCCGGCCAGCTGCTCGTCTTGCGGAGTACCGTCTTCCCCGGCATGACGGATCGCCTGTCGCGCCAGCTCGAACAGATGGGCCGTACCGATGTCGATCTGGCGTATTGTCCCGAGCGTATCGTGCAGGGCAAATCGCTGATTGAGTTGGAGCAATTGCCGCAACTCGTCGCCGGCGCGACGCCGCAAGCGGCGCGGCGCGCCGCGGCGTTGTTCGGTATCATTTGTCCCAAGGTGCTGTTCCTGCGGCCGGTCGAGGCGGAGTTGGCCAAGCTGTTCTGCAACGCCTGGCGCTACATTAACTTCGCCATCGCCAATCAGTTCTATGTGATGGCCCAGCATTTCGAGGCCGACTTTCACACGATTTATCAGGCGCTGCGCGAGGACTATCCGCGCATGCAATCGCTGTCTCGTCCCGGCTTCGCGGCCGGTCCCTGTCTGCTCAAGGACACCATGCAACTGGGCGCTTTCAATCACGGCTCCTTCGTTCTCGGTCAGGCGGCCATGATGATTAACGAGGGGTTGCCCTACCTCGTCGTTCAGGACATCAAACGCGGCTATCCGTTGGCGGAGATGACCGTCGGCATCCTCGGCATGGCCTTCAAGCCGGAGAGCGATGATCCGCGTTCGTCACTGTCGTACAAGCTGCGCAAGGTACTGCTGCTCGAATGCAAGCGCGTGCTGTGTACCGATCCCTATGTGCCGGACACGGGCCTGACACCGCTGGCGGAAGTCCTCGATCAAGCGGACCTTCTCATCGTCGGTACCCCTCATAACTGCTATCGCGATCTGAAATGTCGCCAGCCGATCATTGACATTACGGGAGCGATCAAGCCGCTATCCGCTATCCGCTATCCGCTATCCGCTGCCGGTTCTGGCGGACAGCGGACAGCGGACAGCGGACAGCGGTAAGGAGAGCGGAGAGATTTGCATGCGAATACTGGTAACAGGCTCCGCGGGATTCATTGGCGGCTACCTTGTCGAAGAACTGCTTCAGGCCGGTCATTTCGTAACCGGCCTAGACAATTTCTCCAAGTATGGTCCTCTGCGGCAGACATCGCTCGAACATCCCGCCTATCGTTTCGTCGAGGGCGACGCCAAGGATGTCGGTCTATTGACATCGCTGATGGCCGACGTGGATCAAGTCGTCGCCGGGGCCGCACGCATCGGCGGCATCAGTTATTTCCACGAATTCGCCTACGATTTAATGAGCGAGAACGAACGAGTGACGGCGGCGGCGTTCGATGCGGCCATCCATGCGTTTCAGCGCGGCACGCTGAAGAAAATCAACGTCATCAGTTCCTCGATGGTGTACGAGAACGCGACGGTTTGGCCGACGCCGGAAGGCGAGCAACGCCGTTGTCCGCCGCCGGCCTCGACCTACGGCTTCCAGAAACTGGCGACCGAGTATTACGCTCAGGGAGCCTGGGAACAATACAAACTGCCGTTCACGATCATTCGACCCTTCAATTGCGTCGGCATCGGCGAACGGCGGGCGCTGTCGGAAAAAGAGGTTCTCAGCGGTAACGTGCGTCTGGCCATGAGCCATGTCGTGCCGGACCTCATTCAGAAAATCCTCAAGGGCCAAGATCCGCTGCACCTTCTCGGCGATGGTCAGCAAGTGCGGCACTACACCTACGGCGCCGACCTGGCACGCGGTATTCGTGTGTGCATCGAACATCCCAAGGCGATCAACGAAGACTTCAACATCAGCACGGCCGAATCGACGACGGTGCTTGAGTTGGCCCAGATGATTTGGAGCAAAATCCGCCCCGGTGATCCCTTCCGCTCCATTAGCGATCCGCCTTATCCTTATGACGTGCAAAAGCGCGTACCTAGCGTCGAGAAGGCCGAGCGTCTGCTGGGCTTCCGTGCCGCCACGCCGTTAAGCGACATTCTGGACATCGTCATCCCCTGGATTCGCCAGCAAGTGGAATACGGCAATATCTGAACAGTGTTCAGTGTTCAGTGTTCAGTGTTCAGTCTGGTTCATCGCATGGGATTGTGAAATCGGCTTCTGGTTTGGCTGAACACTGAACACTGAACACTGAACACTATTATGATCTCTCTCGTCGTGCCCGTCTACAACGAAGCGGACAACATCCAGCTATTCCTGCGCGATGCGGAAAGCGCGGTTGCGGAACCGCATGAGATTCTTATCGTCTACGATTTCCCGGAAGATGATACCTTGGCGGCCATCGCGGCGCTGACGCCGCCAAGCCCCAGTGTGCGCCTGATTCATAACACGCTGGGGCGCGGCGTCCTCAATGCGCTGAAGGTGGGTTTCCAGGCCAGCAAGGGCGATGTTGTCCTCGTCATGATGGCCGATCGTTCCGACGATCCGCAGGCCGTGATGCCGATGGCGCGGCTGATCCGCGAAGGGGCGGATGTGGTGGCCGGTTCACGCTACATCCGCGGCGGACGGCAGGAAGGCGGGCCTCTGCTCAAACGGACACTATCGCGCTTGGCCGGCATGTCGCTGCACTACCTCGCCGGTCTGCCCATCCACGATGCCACGAACAATTTTCGGGCGTACAGCCGCCGCGTCATCGAACAGATTCCGATTGAAGGGGAAGCGAGCTTCGCGATCGCGTTGGAACTGACGCTGAAAGCCCATTGGCGTGGCTGGCGGCTGGCCGAAGTGCCGACGGTCTGGCGCGATCGTACCGCCGGAGAATCGCGTTTCCGATTATGGGCATGGCTGCCGCACTATTTGCGCTGGTATCTGCGTGCCCTGGCCCATGCCTGGTTCGGCGGTGGGCGGAAGGAACATTCCTCGCGCGCCTGAAACTCTTTGCACGGCATTCCGTTCCAGTCCTCCGCCGGTGGGGCATTTCTCCTCTATCGGTATCGCTTTTGCAGATTAAGTAGGGGAGAGGACAGGGCCACGATGGGCGATCTCCTGTCCTTATCTACGTTTAATTATGAAGGAGGCCTGCTATGCGCAAGCTCATCATGACTCTGGTGTTGTCTGTTGCCGCTCTTGGAAGTTTGGCCGCGGCACCCTCGAAGGCCAATGCCGCCTGGGGTCGATGGGGAGCAGGGTATTACAGTTATTACCCGAGCTATTCCTACTACCCTGGGGCGTACAATTACTACTACAGCGCTCCCTATACGTCGTATTACACGACGCCCTACTACTCCACCCCTTACTACGCCACTCCTGGTTACAGTAGCTACTACTACACGCCGGGATACTCAAGCTACTACTACTCGACCCCCTATCGCAGTTACTACTACACGCCGGGCTATTCGAGTTCGTACTATTATCCCGGCTACTCTGTCTACCCGTAGGTCACGATGGCGATGCGCGGGAAGGAATGTCCTTGCTGACCCGAGCGCGGCAAGACACGCCTTCCCGCTTTTTTTGTCTTTGAAGCCGCGAGGCGGCGATCGAAGCGACATGAATCAGGTATCCAACTCCGGTTCCGATTTTTTGCGCTTTCGCGATGGGTCGGCCAGTTCTTGCGCCTGCGGTAGATCGCGCAGGGTCCGTAGGCCGAACAATTGCAAAAACTTTCGCGTTGTACCGTAGAGTACAGGCCGGCCAAGCGAATCATCGCGTCCGGCGATGCGCACCAGCCCTTTCTCCATGAGTTGATGCAGCATATCGCCCGATTGCACACCCCGAATCGCCTCGACATCGGCCCGCGTGATGGGTTGACGATAGGCGACGATGGCCAGTGTCTCGCGCGCGGCGGCCGACAGACGCATCTCGTTTCCCGCACGCCGCAGACGGGCCAGCCAGGGATGAAACTCCACTCGGGTCAGCAGCTGAAAGCCACCGGCCAACTCCGCGACCTGGAAGGCGGTGCCGTCTTGGTTGTACAAAGCCTGCAAACGCTCCACGAGTCGCCGCGCCTCGGCCGCATCCGTCAAACCCGCCACAGTCGCCAGACGACGCAGCGTGAGCGGTTCATCCGCCGCCATCAGCGCCGCCTCAACCAACGCCAGCCGCGCATCGCGGGCCAACTCACCGCCTGCGATCGCTTCGGTCTCTTCCGGCCACAGACGATAAATCGCCGGCAGGCGGTGATTGCACGGCAGGTCGGGCCGACCACGCGATTCAAATCCACGTCTGAAGATATTCTTGTGCATGAATAGGATATTCTCTCGGCGTTTCGCTCAACGATCCCAGTAGCTCTCTCCCAAACCCTCCAGCCAGCGAAACGTGTGGTCGATGACCTTGCGGCGAGCGACCTTGAAGTCGGCGTCCGCGCTGATCTCGTCAATGCAGTGATCGTACATTTTGAGGTATTTCTGACTCCACTGATGTACTGTGGCCGGCTTGGGCGGCATGGCATTGTAACGCTCGCACAGCAGCGCCAGAATTTCGACGCTGGGCATGAGCATGCCCTCGCCGTCCTCGTCCAACTCCATGCGCTCTGGATCGGCGATGATCTCGGTGATGGTGGCCACCAGCTTCGCGGTGAGCATGGACAAGTATTCCATCGCTTGATCGTTACCGAAATTGTGTTCGGCGAAGGTTTCCATCGCTCCCTCCGTTCCCTGTACCGCTTTCCGCTTTCCGCTTTCCGCTATCCGCTTTTGTATTCGGCGGATAGCGGAAGGCGGATAGCGGAAAGCGGATTAGAACCAGCCGCCGGTAATGGGCAATGTTTGGCCGGTGATGTAGCTGCTCTCTTCGCAGGCGAAGAACAGCACCGCATGGGCGACCTCCTCCGGCCGACCGACGCGACCAACGGGAATCTGTCGGGCATATTCGGCCAGCACCTCCGGTTTGAGTCCCGTCAGCATCGGCGTCTCAATGACGCCCGGGGCGACGGCATTGACCGTGATGCCACGACGGGCCAATTCCTTGGATTGCACCTTCGTCAAGGCGATCACGCCAGCCTTGGCGGCCGCGTAATTGGCCTGCCCGTGAAAACCGACGATGCCGGAAATCGAGGCGATGTTAATGATCCGGCCGCCGTCGCGCAGAATCTCAGCACCCAACTTCGAGCAATAAAAGACGCCGTCAAGGTTCGTTTGCAGCACGCTTTGCCATTCGCCCGGCGTCATCTTCTTGACGGTGCGATCGCGCAGAATGCCGGCGTTGTTGACGAGGATGTCGAGTCCACCCACGGCGTCGGTGATGCGCTTCATTAGGCTGGCGACGGCGTCATAGTGGCTGACATCGGCGTCGAAGACGTGAACCGGGACATTATGACGGCGCAGCCGCTCGGCGGTTTCGTCGGCATCGCGGCGATTGTGGCCGTCCGCGTCGGCGAAATAATTGACCACGCAGGTGGCGCCGGCGGCGGCGAAGGCTTCGAGGATGGCCGACCCCATGCCGCGCGAACTACCGGTCACCAGTACGGCCTTGTTCGAGAAACTGTAGCGAACCATCACGGCTCCTTTCTGAGTTGGCGAACGGCCGGCGTCAGCCGGCGGGTGGACGCTCTACCAGCCAGCTGACGCCGGCCGTTCGCCAACATTCGTCCCATGTGGTATTTTGTACGAGAGATTCCCTTGCAAGAGGATGCCATCGTGATTGCAAACAGTTCGGATCGATTTTGGTTGCGTGTCCGGGGGCTATGCACAAGTGTGCTGCTGTTGCTGCTGCCGGCCTGCGGATTGTCGGACTACGAGGCGTTGATGCTCAAGGCGCAAGAGCGCGAGCAGCGTTTTCGCCTTGAGAATAAAGAACTGGACGAGCCGGTGCAGGCACCGAAGTTGAAGGACAATGACGGTAAGGAGAAGTCGCTGAACCTGTTCTTCCGGCCGCCCAGGGGCATCCAGTCGACGCCCGAGCCTTCACCGCTCGGCGGATTGCTTTGGCGCTATCGGAACCGAACAAGCGGTGACTTCGCGTACGTCGAAATGGCGTTCGCCGAGGATAGCAAGGATTTCGCCGCCGAGGTGCTGCGCAATTATCAGGCGACCGAGCAGGCGCGGGTCCGCGCTCAAGAGTTCACCCCACCGGGCCGCGATACGCCGCTGATTTACGACATCTGGGAATTCGACAACGGCTCGGAGGGTTACGCCATCAACATCTCGCGGACCGGCCGGACGCGGGTAGCCATCGTCTTTGTTTTCGGCAGGGGCCGGTGGGACGCCCTCCGCAAAGTGATGGACCTGTCGCTCGAATCGCTGGCCGTCGATCAGCAAGCGGGCGCGGCCCGTCAGAAATACGGGCGGAAGTCGCCTTGGCAATTGCAAAACACCCGCGCGCCCTGAGACATTGGTGAGACTTGGAAATTACCGCCGGAGGATTTCGTGATGTTTACGGTGGATGACATGCAGAGGCTGTTGCGAACGCGGCCATTTGTGCCGTTTCGCTTGTGGCTAAGCGATGGCGGACACATCGACGTTCGGAGTCCGGAAGTTATCTTCCCACTTCGGCGTTATGCCATCGTCGGCTTGCTCGATCCGAATGCGGCGGAGGAGGCTTTCGACCGTCACGCCACGGTTTGGTACATGCACGTTACGCGACATGAAGCCTTGAGCGCCGGCGAGTCCCCCTTCGCTTCTCCGCCCGAACCGTCACCGGGCACTCCCTCGCCGGCAACCGGACGGTGAGGAATAGATTGCCTCATCTAGCCCCCGGCCTGCCGGGGGAGTATTATTCCCCCCGGCAAGCCGGGGGCTAGATGCTTACTTGTTGGGGTATGGCTTTTGCCAAAAATTTTCGCCGCTCATGTTGAACGCCGGCGTCGTTTGGATCGTGCAGTCGCCGTTGACCTTCACCTGGCAGGACAGGCGCATTTCCGCCTCGTGGCCGATGCGGGCGAACAGGGTCAACGGATGGGCGTTGAGGTTGAGACGCTCGCGCACGGTCGGAGGACTGAGGTTGTCCATGCCCTTTTTGACCAAAACGCGGCAGGTGCCGCACAGGCCGAGGCCCATGCAATTGAGATAGCGATCCAGTCCCTTGTAAACGGAGATACCGGCCTTGCGAGCCGCTTCGCGCAGATTGGTGCCGGCCGGTACATCGATCTCTTGTTTCTCGTTAACGAAGACAACCTTCGGCATGGAACTTCCACCTTCGGCAGACAGGGCGATAGGATTCAGGACACCTCCCCGCCGTCGAGGAGGTTGTGCGGGCAATTGTAGGGATCGGGTAAAGCAGCAGACAGGGTACAACATCCGCTCTCCGCTCTCCGCCGTCCGTTTTCCGCTTTTGTATTCGGCGGAAAGCGGACGGCGGAGAGCGGAGAGCGGAGAAGCGAGGAACTTATTCATGGATCACGGACAGGCCTACACGGAACTCCTCCGCCGCGTGCGTGAGGGCGCGCTTCTCGAATCCTGCGCCGGCGTACTCGGCTGGGATGAGCGGACCTACATGCCGCATCAAGGCTCGGCCCACCGCGCCGAGCAGATGGGCCTTCTCGCGCGTCTGACGCACGAACTGCTGACGGCCCCGATTCTCGGCGACCTGCTGGCAACCGTTGAGGCTTCGCCGCTCGTGCGCGATGCGAATGGCGATGCGGCCGCCAACATCCGCGAGATTCGCCGTCATTACGATCGAGCCGTGAAATTGCCGAAGGAACTGGTCGAGGAACTGGCCCGCGTGACGACACGCGCTCAGCAGGTGTGGCAAGAGGCGCGGCAGGCCAACGACTTCGCCGCGTTCCAGCCGTCACTCGAAAAAGTCGTCACGCTGTTGCGCCAGAAGGCCCAAGCCATCGGCTACAAGACCGTCCCCTACGATGCCCTGCTCGACGAATACGAACCGGGTGCCACGACGGGCGAAATCACCACACTATTCGCCGCGCTGCGTGCCGACCTTGTCCCGCTGGTATCCGCTATCGCGGCATCCGGCCGGCGTCCGCCCCGCAACCTTCTCGAACGCGATTATCCGATCGAGCAGCAGAAGCAGTTTGGGCAGGCGGCCGCGGCCGCCATCGGCTTCGACTTCGACGCCGGCCGGCTCGATGTGACGACGCATCCATTTTGCAGCGGCATCGGCCCCGGCGATTGTCGCATCACGACGCGCTACAATCCGCGGCACTTCAACGAATCGTTCTTCGGTATTCTTCACGAGGCCGGCCACGGCATCTACGAGCAGGGCTTGCCCGCCGAGCATTACGGCACACCGCTGGGCACCTTCGCCTCGCTGGGCATCCACGAATCGCAATCGCGTCTATGGGAAAATCAAGTCGGTCGCAGCCGGCTATTTTGGGAGTATTTCTATCCTCTTACCCAACAAAAATTCCCGGCCGCGCTCGGCGAGGTCGCCCTCGATGATTTTCTCTTCGCCATCAATGACGTGCAGCCGTCATTCATCCGCGTTGAGGCCGACGAGGCGACTTACAACATGCACATCATCTTGCGTTTCGAGTTGGAGCAGGCGCTGGTTAGCGGCGACCTGAAACCCGCCGACGTACCGGGGGCATGGAACGAGAAGTTTACGCAGTTCTTCGGCCTGACGCCGCCGACGCACGCCCAGGGTTGCTTGCAGGACATCCATTGGAGAATGGGCGGCATCGGCTATTTTCCGACGTACACGCTCGGCAATCTCTACGCCGCCCAGTTCATGGAACAGGCACGCCACGATTTGCCCGCTCTCGACGACGATTTCCGCGCCGGCCGCTTTGGGGGGCTGAAAAGCTGGCTCAACGACAAGATCCACCGTGCCGGCCAGCGCTATCGCGCCGGCGAACTTTGTCAGCGCGTGACTGGCCGACCCCTCAGCCATCAACCACTGATGACGTACCTCCGGGGCAAGTACGGCCCACTCTATGCGCTCTAGGAGGGCATTGCAGCAGATCCGTGTTTCTCCGCCTCCTATTCTTCGGACGGCAGCGCCATGCACGCCAGCGTCGCATCGAGCGCGGGGGCCGGACAGGACCACACCAAAAAGAACAGCGCCTGCCGTGCCCAGCGCTGCGCGGGGTGCGTGCGAAGAAACCCACTGCCTTTACCGGCCGCCAGCGCGAATTGCGTCGTACTCAGAACCAAGGCGTTGACCTTCGCCCGCAGATTGCTCGCTGCTTGTGCATCCGCTCCCTCGCGGACGAGTTGACGCAACTGTCCCTGCAAGATGTCCCAACTCTCGGCGCATGCTGTCGTGCGGGCACGCCATTCCGTTCGCTTGTTCGCTTCTTTATCCAGATACGCAATGGCCGACTTCGCCAACCCCAGCGCCAGGCCGGATGTCTCCAAACCACCGGCGCCGCGGCCACCCGCCAGCACACGCTCGGCGGGGCCGGCCAACACCCATTGACGATCGAGTCGCACCTCCTCACAACGCACCTCGGCGGTGAGCGATCCTTGCAGAGCCATCAATTCCATCGGCGGCCCGACACTCAGCCCCGGCGTATCGCGCGGCACAACCAACAACATCTGCCGGCCGTCTTCGAGCATCACGCCGGTGAGGAAGTGATCCGCGTGTGGCGCACCCGTCACCCACGGCATGACGCCGTTGAGACGCACACCGCCGTCATCGAGTTGGGCGACCAGCACTGGCCGAACGTGCTGACGAGAGGTTGTCAGTTGCGCCAGGCCGACGGTGGCGAAGCGTTCGCCGGACGCCAGCGCCGGCAGCAAGAGACGACAGAGCATTTCATTGCCGCCATCACGCAGACGCCGGCAAGCCGAATCACGCTGGCTGAGGAGAAAGCACGTCGTCAAACAAGCGCCGGCCAGACGCTGATAACCTTCGAGCAGATCCAACGGATCGAGTCCCGCGCCGCCGTATTCGCGCGGGATGATCCAGCCAAGTACGCCGCTGCGGCGCAGGGCGTCCCAAGAAGCTGCCGGCCAGACCGCTTCGGCATCAGCCGCGCCGGCGTGTGTCTCCAGTAAGGGCAAGGCTTCGTCAAGGGGCAGCGAATCGGCGGAAGATACCACGACATTTTACCTCTCTTGCTGAGCTTACCCCAATTATCTAAACCCCGAAGTCGCAGGATGGGGGTTTCGGAACCCCACTCCGGGATGGTACCATGAGAGGAGTGAGCGCCCCCATGCGGAGCAATGACGGCCGCTTCGCAGGTGGCTTCCGGGCGTTTTAATTCCTCGCACCGCGAGGCGTCGGCATGGATAGTCTACGCGAATTGCTGGAAGCCGTCCGGGAGCAAGCCCTGGCTCAGGGCCACTTCCGGGGTTTGCTGCATCTACTCGTTGGCCGGCGCATCACCCTCGAAGACGGTACCCTTATCTCTTCTGGCACGACCTGGCGCGACTTGGCCGCGTTGTTCAAGCGATTGCGCTGGGATGTGGAGTTCGTGCGCGAACTTGGACTCGATCCGGCCGACCTGCCGCCGCGCGATCGCCAACGCTTCTGGTACACGGCCATCGCGCGCGGCGGCATCGATTCGCCCGACGCCGCCGCTCTCGCCGACCACCTTATCGAACCGCTGCGCAAACTGGGTTATGTGGTTGGCCCCGCGCCGGGCCGGTCGTCTTCCTGATTCACATTGACCACGCCCCTGCCGCGTCCTATCATCACCGCTATCCGCAATCCACTGTCCGCAATCCGCTGTTTTTGGCGAATTGCGGACTGTGGACAGCGGATTGCGGATTGCGGACAGCGGAGACACCGGCTATGAAGGCGGAACATCGTAAGGAATTGATGACCAACTCGCTGGCCCATCGGGTCAGCGACGCCATCCACGGCATCAAGGAAGGACCGTCGCGCGGTACCATCCTTGTCCTGGTCGCTCTCGGTCTAATTCTGATTTTGGTCCTCGTCTGGCGGTATTTATCCAGCAGCAACGAGGCGGCCGACTCCGCGCGCTGGCGGGAATGGGACAGCCTGGCCTCGCCGGAACAACTGACCAATTTCGCCGACAACAAGGACATGCAGGGGCACTTGCAGGGCCGACTCGCTCGTTTGGCGGAAGCGCGTCGCGGTCTGCACGATGGTCTGCGTGATCTCGGCGGCATCGGCACCCGCCCGGAGGCGCTGAAAAAAATCACGACGGCTGCCGAACATTACACCAAACTCGTGCAGGAGTTCGCCGATAAGCCCGTGTTGCATCAGCAAGCGTTGATGGGCGCCGCCAAGGCGCACGAGAGCCTCGGCGAAATCGAGCAGGCGCGCAAATTTTACGATCAACTTGCGCGGGACCACGGCAATTCGGTCCTCGGCAAAGAGGCCGACGAACAGATCAAACGTCTAGACGCGGCCAAGAAGGATGGCGACCTGGAGGCGCTCCAAGAGGAGTATAACAAGAAGCCCGCTACGCCGTGAGACGCACTTTTACCAGCCCGCAGCGCCAGCAAGGGAAGCCCTTGCTGGCGCTGCGGGCTGGTAACGCACCCGCAACTACAATGGACACTTCAACCCCGACTCCCACCGACGACCGCATTGTCGAACTGGTGGCCAAGTGCCGGGATGCTCTGCGGCTCGATCAATATCTGGTTTCGCTGTTCGCCGACTTTAGCCGTTCCGTCGTGCAGCGTGTCATCGACGCTGGAGGCGTGCAGGTCAACGGTAAGACCGCCAAGGCCAGCTACCGCGTGCGCCACGGCGACCGCATTCGCATCGAGAAACCCGAACCGACGCATCCCACGCCCATCGCCGAAGACATCCCACTCGACATTCTCTATGAAGATGAGTTTCTCGCCGCCGTCAACAAACCTTCCGATATGGTGGTGCATCCGGCCAAGGGGCATTGGTCCGGCACGCTGGTCAACGCCCTACGCTTCCACTTCGATCATCTCAGCGAAGCCAACGGCGATTATCGCGCCGGCATCGTCCATCGTCTCGACCGCGACACCAGCGGCGTCATTCTCATCGCCAAGGAGGAGCGGACGCATCGCGATCTCAGTCAACTGTTCGAGCAACGCAAGATTTTCAAGGAATACATCGCGCTGACGGCCGGCGTGCTGGACCGCGACAGCGATTACATCGAGGGCCGCATTGCCCATCATCCGCACGATCGCATCAAGATGACTGTCACCGACGATGAGGACGACGACGGCAAGGACGCGGTGAGTTATTATGAAGTGATCGAGCGTTTTCGCGGTTTCAGCTTTTGCCGCATTCAGCCGCGAACCGGGCGAACGCATCAGATCCGCGTTCACCTCGCCAGCATCGATTGTCCGGTGCTGGCCGACAAGGTTTACGGTGGCCGCGATCGTCTGCACCTGTCCGACCTCGTGCCCGACCTGAGTAGCGAGCAGGACGAGTTATTGCTGGAACGCCAGGCGTTACACGCTTATCGCCTGCGTTTGCGTCATCCGCGCAGTGGCCAGTTGTTGGAACTAGAAGCGCCATTGCCGGCCGAGTTTCAAAAGACGCTGGCGGCACTGCGTCAGTATCGCGCACGGAGTTGACACGCAGTTGCGAGAGGAGGATTGCATGGAACGAAAATTATCGTCGGATATCTCGAAGAACGAGCCGCCGACACGGCAGGGATTACAAGTCTCGCCCTCCGCGCCGGTTCCAGGTTTGAAACCGGACGCCTTCACGCTGCCGCGCTCACGCCGCACGCTATATAGGGTCCTAGTCGCAATCGGTTTGGTTGTCGCCGGCATTGCAGCCGCCGTAATCGTGGGCGTCTGGAAAAGCGACCACTACATCCACGACTCCTACTTCCGCTCCTCCGGCGATGTGCCCGAGGTTGTGCCAACGGAGAAGCAGGTAGTGGAGAGATTCAAAACATTGAAGAATGCCGGCGATCCAGTCGCCGATGAACTGCTCGCGCCGCTGGCTGCCGTGCCGGTTGAGCCAATTTCACAAGAGGAAGCCGACCGCTTTAAGGTCAATTGTTTTCTGCATCAGAATATCCACATTCAATCCGTCCGTGCCGTTGCCTCCAATCGCTTCATACTGGCTACGGAAGGCAATTTGTCCACGCCGCCGCTTCAGGTGCGCAGCGCCAAGGGCGCCGATCGCATTCAGCACATCTTGTTCAATCCCGATCTGATCGTTGAGGTTCGCGACGGCATCATTCACGGTGTCCGCTGAATCCCGCAGGAGTCAGGAATCAGGAGTCAGGAATCAGGAGTCAGGAGACAGTTCGCTGACTCCTGATTCCTGATTCCTGACTCCTGACTCCTGACTCCTGACAGTTATTTCGGTGCCGGATTCACGACGATTTTCGACTGCTGCCGCGTCTGGCTGGTGATGCTGTCACGCAGGTTGGTGCAGTAGTGTTCCTTGACCATGTCCTTGACATCCTCGAACTTGACCTCGCGGCCGGGCTTGCGGTCGGTCACCAAAATGAGATGGTAGCCGAACGGCGTCTTGACCGGCGCGGACATCTCGAACGGCTTCAGTGCGAAGGCCGCCTTCGAGAACGGTTCGACCATGAAACCGACGCCCTGGAACCAATCCACATCGCCGCCCTTGTCCTTGCCCGAAGGACAGGCGGATTTCTCCTTGGCCTGGGCGGCGAACGCCTCATCGAGTAGCGTTTGACGTTTCTTCTCGCGTGCCAGGTTGTCGGTATCGGCCGGCAGCTTGGCCAATCCGTCGGCGACCTGCTTGTCAATCTGCTGCTTGATGGCCAGCAACTGCGCCGCCGCCTGCTCGCCGGCCTTGGCGTCGTCGCTCGTCGGCGTGATGAGGATATGACGGGCACGCACCTGGCTGCCGTCGAAAAGATACTTTTGCGCGTCGAATAGCTCCTTGAGTACCTTGTCGTTGGCTCGTTCCTCAGCGAACTTGCCCCAACGGATTTCGGCGGCGATGTGTTCGCGCAGTTCCGGTTCGGACAGTCTCATTCCTTCGAGCATCTTGGTGAATTCTTGGTTGCGTTTCTTCAACTCGGCCTTGATTTCATTGACGGACTTCTCGATTTCCTTCGGGTCGATGGCGATTTTTTGTTGCAGCAGATATTGATCGAGAAGCGTCTGATCGATCAAGTAATTGAGGATTTGCGCGCGAGCTTCGGCGTGCTTCTGGGGCGGCACACGCGCGAGTCCGCGATGGACGGCGGTTTCGGGCACGGCCTGGCCGTTGACAGTGGCGGCGACGGCGTTGGTCGGCGCGGCCGGCGCAGCGGATGCGGCTGGCGCAGCCTGGGCAGGCGGCGGCGTTGACGGGGCGGGCGGCGGAGTCTGGGCGGACGCCGGTACACAGGACAGGGTTAAACCAAGGACCGCCCAGCAGGGGCGTTGCAGGATACGCATGAATTTTCTCCTCGTGAGAAAGAAGGAGCGTAGCCGACTCACGGAGCGAGTCGGAATGCCGTCGCCAAGCAACGGCTCCACCAAGGGGGCGGATTGTAGCGACCCGCGGCGTTTGCGCCGAGACGAAAAAAACGGCCGCTGGCAATCCACGGAGGATCGCCATCGGCCGACAAAAACATCGATCGCGGGATGGTAAGGTTAGTAGCCGTAACGAACAACGGTGGGGGCCGGCGTGTAGTAATTGCTGACCCTGCGGAGACGCCCCAGTGGACCATAGCGATACGTCGTCACTGCCGCCGCCGGCGCAGCGTAGTAGGACGACACGACGGGCACCGCAACCGGGGCGTAGTAAGAAGTGACAACGGGCGCGGGCGCGTAGTAGGACCGGACGACCGGCGCAGGCGCATAGTACGACGTCGCCACCGGCACCGGCGCATAGTACGAGGTCGCCACCGGCGCGGGGGCGTAGTACGATGTCACCGGGGCGGGGTAATAACAGACCGCCTGCGCATGGAGCGCGCCGGCGCTCGCCGTCAGCAGCAGCCCTGCCACGACCGTCGGGACCAACCATCGAGAGACGCGTACCATAGCTCCTTCTCCTGTTGCAAGAGTGTCGCGCTGGATTACCAGTAACTATACGCGCCTCGATACGATCGGGGTAGTCCCGGCGAACGGCCGACTGACGCCGGCCGTTCGCCCATTGCCCCACCTGCCTACAATGAGCTAGCGGCTCAGCCGATCACCCCTTCACGAAACGGCGGGATCTCACCATGACGTTCTGGCAGCATTTCATCAGCAACAGCGGCGGCCCGGTGGAAGGCTATCCTCCCTCCGAACCGAATCCGCGCGAACAGGAAGCGCTCGATGCCTACTCCAATGTGGTGGTGCGCGTGGCCGAGATGCTGCGCCCCGCCGTGGTCAATCTGCGCAGCGGACGCGGACGGCGCGAAGGCTCCGGTTCCGGCATTCTGTTCACGCCGGATGGCTTGCTGCTGACCAATCATCACGTTGTTCAAGGCAGCGAGCGCGTGCGCGTTCGACTCGGCGATGGTCGGGAGGTCGGCGGCCGCGTCGTCGGCAACGATCCGTGGACCGATCTGGCCATCGTGCAGGCCGAGGAAAGCAATCTGCCGCACGCCACGCTCGGCGATTCGTCGCGTCTGCGCGTCGGTCAACTCGTGGTCGCCATCGGCAGTCCCCTCGGCTTCGAGTCCACCGTCACGGCGGGCGTCATCAGCGCCCTTGGCCGCACGTTGCGGAGCATCACCGGACACCTGGTTGATAATGTGATCCAGACCGACGCGGCACTGAATCCCGGCAACAGCGGCGGCCCACTCGTCGATAGTCGCGGTCAGGTCATCGGCATCAATACCGCCATTGTTCGGCCCGCGCAGGGGTTGTGTTTCGCCATCCCGATCAACATGGCCACGCATATTTTACCGCAGCTGCTCAAGCATGGCCGTGTGGTGCGCGGCTATCTTGGCCTGCACGCTCGCAATGTGCCGCTGCCGCACGGTCTGGCGAGCCGCTTCGATTTGACGCAGACAGGAGCGGTGGAAGTGATGGCCATCGAGCCGGACGGCCCGGCGGACCAGGCCGGCATTCTGGAGGAAGACCTCATTGTCACGCTGGGCGATCAGCCGACGACGTGCGTGGATGATTTGCACAAACTGCTGACGCAGCTTCCCGTCGATGTGCCCGCGCCGATTACCCTGTTGCGCCGCGGACGGCGGTTGAATCGTCTGGTGTTGCCGACGGATTATCCGATGGTGGTGTGACATAGAGCCTCTCGGCTTGCGGGGAGTTACCCCCAGCAAGCCGGGAGGCTCTATGTCATGCCGTTATCGGCGTCCGATCGCTTCCTTCATATCGCGCACGGCGCGTTCCATGCCGACGAGCAAGGCGCGCGCTACGATGCTGTGTCCAATGTTCAATTCCTCGACGCCGGGGATCGCCGTCACGGCCTGCACGTTGTGATAGTTCAGTCCGTGCCCCATGTGAATATGCAGACCGCGTTCCCGCGCGAACTCGGCGGCCTCCCGCAGCGATTCGAGTTCACGCCGCCGGTCTGCCGGCGTCCGCGCCTCCGAGTAACGCGCCGTCTGAATCTCGACCGCCTGAGCGCCGAGAACACGAGCAATCTCAATCTGCCGTGGATCGGGATCGAGGAAGAGCGATACTTCGATACCGGCGTCATGCAGTTGCTTGATGATGCGCGCCACCGATTTTTCATGGGCGATCACATCGAGTCCGCCTTCGGTGGTCAGCTCTTCGCGTTTCTCCGGCACGAGCGTAGCCTCATCGGGCTTGACCGCGCAGGCAATGTCGGCAATGGCAGGGACGGCGGCCATCTCCAGGTTGAGACGATTCGTCACGGCGCAGCGCAGCGAACGCAGATCGTGGTCCTGAATGTGCCGGCGATCCTCGCGCAGATGGACGGTGATGCCATCGGCACCGCCGAGCAGAGCCAGCACCGCCGAGGCCACCGGATCGGGTTCGTTGGCTCGCCGCGCTTGCCGTACCGTGGCCACATGATCGAGGTTGACGCCGAGGCGAATCATGACAATCTCTCCTGCGTGAATGGGGATGGCGGTCCGCCTATCATAGCCGTAAGTTCGGCGGCAAATCCGGCGAGGTTTGCCGATAACGCCGTGCTTCGTGCCCGAGCCATTTGAAGAGAACGAAGGCCAGCGCCAGATCGACCGCCTTGTTGATCCAGGTGCCGAGAACGGGGATCGTCGTGCCCGGCATCCAGTAATACGAGGTAATGATGGCGGCCACCAGCGACAACGGCAAGATGCGCGCCGACCATGGCAGCTGATAGCGTGGATCGACGAACATACGCACAATGGCTCGCGCCTCGGCCCAGGTATCCCACAACAGCCAGAGAGCGCGTCCGCCAACCGAAGACGGCGGAGCAGCCGCCGGCGAGGGAACCGGCGCTTGCATCACCGCATGGCTGGCGGCTCCCAGTAAACGCTTGCCCATGTCGAACAACGCCGCCGTCGGGGCAGGCGGCGTGGGCATGGCTGGCGGAGGCGGAGGCGGTGCAGGTGGGGCGGGGGTAGTGGTGACGCGCGTTTCGCTTGTACGCTGTTCCAATAGGTGAGCGAGGGCATCCTCGATTCGGCGGATGCGTTGCTCCAGCGGCGAGAGGGTGTCCGCTACGGGAAGGGGCGCGGGGGGCACGATTGCTGCCACGGGCGGAGCCGGGGGAAGTGAGGGAGCCGATTCGATGGCTGGCGAGGCAGCCTGTTCGAGGTTCGGCGCTGGCGTATCTTGGTCGGGCATTCGTGCCAACGACGCTTCTTCTTCCTGGTTTATGGCAGGCAGGGAATCGCGATCGGGTTCCCGGGAAGCCGGCGCGCCATCGTCGGGCATTCGTGCCAACGACGCTTCTTCCTCATGGTTGTGAGAGGGGGAAGGAGATGCGGTATCCGGGCGAGAAACGGGCGCATCCGCAGCCGGGACCGGGTCGGTCATGGATTCCGCAGCGGCCAAAATTAGCTTCCTCGATACCGGCTCGGTCTTGCGCTGGCGCTTCTTCACGTTGGCGTTGACTCCCGATCCGTGGGATTGCAAATACGTCCAACATATCGCCCAAACGCTTCGGCGACTAGCCCGCAGCGGCGGCAAGGAATCCCTTGCTGGCGCTGCGGGCTGGCAAAGACATCCTTGCCGGCGCTGCGGGCTGGTAGGCAGCCGTCAATGACGGAACAAGAACTCCTTGGCGTTGAGTAGCGCCCAATGGATGTCCTCCCACGCCTTGCGTTTGTCCGTCGCGTGGCTGACGTGTTCCAGTGACACCTTGATGTCATTCGGGGTCGGCGCACGCGATAGCGTGGACAAATACAGGTCGTTGAGAATCTCCAACTCCGACTTTTTCTCCTTGAGCAATCGGCCAATGCGATTGTTGGCGTTGCGCAATTTCTCGTTGACCGTGGGGCCGTTGATGAGCTGGAGCGCCTGGGCGAGATTGCTGTCGCTTTCGCGTTCGCACTCGCAGGCCAGTTCACGCGCCGGTTGGCCGAACGTCTTGAGGAACGGGTGATTGGTGTCGCCATCGGGCAACTGCACGGCTCGCGTGCCCAGCGGCAGGCCGGTGAACTTCTCCGGCGCTTCCGTCACCGTACAGATGGCGTCGAGCAATTGCTCCGCCGTCAGCAGTTTCGTCACCGCGTGCGAGAAATACTTGCTGTCGTCGGTGTTGAACTTGTTAGCCTGCGCGCTCAATTGATACGTCCGCGAGTTCATGATGACGCGGATGAGATGCTTGACATCGAACTTGCTGGCGATGAAGTCCTTGGCCAGGGCGTCGAGGAGTTCATCGTTGGCCGACGGGTTCGAGTCGCGGAAGTCGTCCACCGGATCGACAATGCCCTTGCCGGACAAGTGATACCAGATACGGTTGGCGACGGACTTGGCGAAGAAGGGGTTATCGCCGCTGGCCAACCAATCGGCCAGCACTTGCCGGCGATCCTTGCCCGGCGGGATAGCCGGCACCGCGCCGCCCATGAATTTCGGCTTCATCACCTGGCCGGTACGCGGCTGCGTCACCTCACCGGAACGGCTATCGTAGACGATCTCGGCACCGGGCGTCTGCGGGTTGATGCCGGGTTCCATCGCGTCCTTCTTACGACCGACACGAGCGAAGAACGCGGCCGTGCTGTAGTAATCGTCCTGCGTCCAGCGCTCGAACGGATGATTGTGGCATTTGCAGCACTGCATACGGATGCCGAAGAACAATTGCACCGTCGTCTCGGCGAGGTTTTGCGGATCGCGAGCGATGCGATAATAATTGGCTGGCGGATTGGCGAAGGTGCTGCCGCTGGCCGTCAACAACTCACGCACTACTGAATCGAAGCCGTCGTTCTTGACGATGTGATCGCGCAGCCAGTGCCGGAAAACATGCGTGCCTTTGACCTGGATCGACTTACGACTGCTGCGGAATACATCCGACCATTTCAGAGTCCAGAAGTCCGCATATTCGGGGCGCTCCAGCAGGGCGTCGATCAACTTGGCTCGCTTGTTTGATGACGTATCGGCGAGGAAGTCATGCACTTCCTTGGACGGCGGCAGGATACCGCACAGGTCGAGATAGGCGCGGCGGATGAATTCTTGATCCGTACACGGGTCGGAAGGCGGGATGCTGAGCAATTTCAGCTTGGCGAAGACGAACTTATCGATGTAGTTGTTTTCCGATGGATTGGGCCAGATGAACCCCGGACGCGGTTCGAGATACATCAAGCGAACCGTCTGCAACTCCATGAGATAGCGGCACAGGATAGCGACTTCGCCGGCCTGTTTGAACTCGACGAGGCCGGTGTTCGTCACGTCGGCCACGGCGGAATCGCTGCTGCTGAAGACGGTCAGGCGCGTGACATCGCGCACGCTGCCGTCGGAAAATTGTCCCATGACGGTCAGTTGCTGCCAACGAGCGGGCGCGACCTGGACGCGCGAGCCGGGCAGGATGCCGATGCTCTTGAGTACGGGCAGCGTCGGCGGATCGTCGCGCAAACCCTCGGCCAGCCAGTCGTGGAGGGCGCGCTCCGGCACGCTGCCGGGCAGATAGCGCTGACCGCCCTCGTGCGGCACCCGGCCGAGAGATTTCTGCAAAATCAGACTGGCGTCCGGATCTTGGCGATCCGTGCGCCGACCGAGAACATCGCGGGTCAGCTGCAAATAGTCGGCGGCAGGGTCGAAACCGCGCAGGCTGAGTTTGAATCCATTCTTGCCGGAGGGTGTGCCGTGGCAGGCGCCGCCGTTGCAACCACCGACGTTGAGGGCGGCGACTATTTCATTGCGAAAACTCGTCGCCTGCGGCTTCTCGAGATCCTTGACCGTGACCGGCACCCGTACACTTTTGTTGCCGGCCTTCACCACCAGGGCGGTGCTGCCGTTCTTCTTCGGTGTGACGAAGCCGGTTTCATCGACGATGGCGACGGCTGGCGTCTCACTGACCAGTTCGCACACCCCGGTCAGATCGCGGACGCTGCCGTCGCCGTAGCGGCCGGTGATGACAAGCTGCTGATGAGCGTGGCTGCCGGAGAGTGTCACCGCGTCGGGTTGCACCAGCACAGAGGCGGGCTGGCCGACGACGGCGGCTTTGCCGGCCGCATCCGTGGGCACTCCCGCCGATGCGGGTAGCGCCGTCAGACACGCGAACAGACCGGTGAGGAAAGAACGCACGGAAGGAAAGAAACGCGGCAACGAACCGTTCATGGGATGTCGCCCTCTTGCGGACCAATGGGTTCCAGTCGGTGGGATAAACCGGTGGGCTTGGTGGTGAGCTACTTTGTTTTAGTCTACTCATCCCCGTCCAGCAATGCGACTACATTTTTCGGAATCCTCGCGCCCCCTCATGGGGAGGCTCTAACCCAGCCATCCTCTGGCAACCCGGCGTGCGGCGGTTTATAATAGAACGAGACCGCTTCATCAAAATCATAAAGTTCGCGGATCAACGCTGCTTCGCGTGAGACGATACTGTCCCGACCTTCGTCGGGATGGTCGAGTTCTTCCGCCCTCGGCGGACGAACGGGATTTCATCCGCGAGAGGACGATCATGCCCCGCGAAGCAAGCCGGTTTCACCATGCGCCCGTGTCCCTGGACGAACGGCCGAGGGTACTCCTGATCGATGATGATCCCGATGTGGCCCACACCGTCTCGAACATTCTCCATCAGGAACAGTACGAGGTCGCCATCGCCCGTAACGCCGCCGAGGCACTGCACGCGCTGGCCGAGCGGCCCTACGATGTGCTTCTCCTTGAACTGGCCCTGGTGGAATCCGATGCCTTGAGCTTGTTGGCCGAGGTCCGGCAACGAGTACCGGCGACGTGCTGTATCGTGCTGACTGGCTCCGCTTCGATGGAATCCGCCGTGGCGGCCCTGCGACGCGGCGCCTACGACTACCTGGTCAAACCCTGCGTGATCGAAGACCTCAAGCAGACCGTCGCTCGGGCCATCGCCCAGAGACGCCTTGGCCTGCTGGCCGCCCAGCGTGAGCGACAACTCCAGGAGTTGAACGATCAACTTGAAGAACGGGTACAGGCGCGCACGGCTGAACTGACGCAGGCCAACCAGCGGTTGGCCGATGCCAACGCCGCCAAGGATCGCTTCCTGGCTACGCTGTCGCACGAGTTGCGCACGCCGCTGACGCCTCTGCGGGCCGGCCTCGACCTACTTCGGAGCCGGCTGATCGGCGGCGAGTGGCAGCCCATCCTCGACGCCATGGATCGCAATCTGGTTCAGGAAGCACGCTTGATTAACGACCTGCTGGATGTCGCCCGCATCACCGCGAGTAAACTGTCGCTGGAGAAACGTCCGGTCGATCTGGTCGGCTGTCTGCGCGCCGCCATCGAGATGATTGAGCCTCGGGCCGCCAGCAAAGACCAACCTCTGACGCTTGATGTACGCGCCCGCTTCCCGCACTTGCTCGTCGATCCGGAGCGCGTGCAGCAAGTGGTGGCCAATCTGCTGGATAACGCCGTCAAGTTCTCACCACCGGAGAGCCGTATTCTCGTGTCGGCCTGGCTGGAGGAGGGGCAAGTCATCCTCGAAGTGGTGGATAGCGGTCCCGGGATCGATCCTGTCTTATTGCCGCGCGTCTTTGAGCCGTTTTGGCAAGCGGATTCGTCCTCGCGTCGCCGTCACGGCGGCACGGGCCTGGGGTTGGCCATCGCTCGCGAAATCGCGCTCTTGCACGAGGGCGAACTGCGAGCCGTCAACACCGTCCCTGGTCCCGGTGCCTGCTTCACCTTTCGCTTTCCTCTCGTGCCGGCAGTGATGCCGCCGCCCACGCCCGACGCGGCTCAGACTTCGGCTGGCCTGCGCGTCCTGCTCGTGGACGATTCGTTGGACACCATCCAGGTATTAGGCTGGCTTCTCACCGCCAAGGGTTTGCAGGTGCGCGAGGTTGTCAGCGTTCAGCAAGCGATGGAGGCCGCCCATGCCGAGACGCCCGATGTCATCATCACCGATATCGGCATGCCGGATCAGGACGGCTATGATTTGTTACGCTTGGTCCGCGCCGACGAACGGCTGAGCGCCATTCCCGTAGTCGCCGCCACCGGCTATGTCGGCAGTCGCGAGCAGGAACTGATGGCCAACGCCGGTTTCGCCGCTTCGCTGTCCAAACCGTTCGACCTCAAGGAACTGCTCGCCACCCTCGAACGGGTCTGCCCGGCATAAAGATCAAGGACGAGCGGACAAAACCGAGCCGCGACCGTAAGGAACTTCCCCCGCTCCCTTACGGTCGCGGCTCGGTCAGTTGAGCAGCGGGAGAACGAAGGCACGCAGGAAGGCAGGCTGGTAAGAGCCATAGTGTCCGCCTTTGTGTCCCACGCAGGACAAACTTGAATCCCACGGATACTGGCGTAAGCGGGCATACAACATCTCGTCTCCGGGATCGTTGACGATCGGCCGAAAGCCCACTTTGCCGGCCGCCATCGTCCAGCGGCGATCGGTCGTGCCGGTCAGCAAGACACCGACGCCCAGACAAGCCCAGTCCCGACGGCTGTAAAAGGCGTCGATGCCGCGGCAGGCGCTGGCCAGGGCAGGCCGCAGGTCGTGATCGGTCGCGACCGCGGGTGCCAGGAGTACAATGCGTTCCAGTGTGTCCGGCGGCAGATTGGCCGCTGCCCTCAATATCACGCCGCAACCGGCACTGTGGCCGACCAGATAAATCGGCTGGCCCGGCGACGCCTCATGACAGCGAAGCACTTCGTCGGCTAGATGCCGTCCCGAGCGCGTCATGTGCGTCGCGTGCATCTGGTCGGCGAAAACACGGCAGTATCCATGCGTCCAGTGAAAAACGCGCACCTCCAGCGGCATCTTCTCCGCAATGACCGTCTCCCGAAACGTGCGCGAGGCGGCCTCAAAGCCTCCCGCCCCATCGACGACGAACACAATACCCTGGGTCGCGCAAGCGGGAGCGGCTGCGGCAGCGCCTTGCGGGCACAGCACAACATAGCTGGACAGCAAAAGGAAAGTGGCCAAAGGCCAGGACAGTCGGGTTCCTTGCTTCATAGTGGATCCCTCCAGGCAGGACAAAGGAGGCTCCTGCACAATCACCGGAAGGCGGGTGGCGTGTGCCCCTACTGTGCGCTTTCGACCGTCGAGGGGGGTGTCTTTGAGCGAAGAACGTGGACTCATTCACGATAGTTCGCCACCTGCTCGTTACGCCTCTTTTCCGGCGATTAACCGGTATGGCCTGACCGCTCTTATCGTTCCACCTAGACCTTCCCACCCGCCAATGTTACCCAGATTGACTTCGCCGTGGTTGGCAGGCTTGTCCGAATACCTAAAATAGAGAAGGAGGGGGACTGGGTGCCTCGCTGGTTCCCGAACCGTTATCGTCGGCCCAACGGGAGGATAACCATGCGCCGCCTACTGCTTTGTTTGCCTGTCTGCCTCATGTTTATCTCCGGTTTGTCGAGCCGAGAACCACCCTCCGTCTCGACGTTCCGCGATGTTGCCGACAACGGCGCGCCGCTGCCGAATGAAGAGGCGATGGAGCAATTGGCCAAGACCGATCCGATCGCCTTCATGGAAACGTGTATTCGTCGTTACGACCGGGAGGTCAAAGGATTCACGGCGACGCTGCGCAAGCAGGAACGCATTGATGGCCAGCTGGAGCGCAGTGAACTGATCGACGTGGCCTTCCGCGAAGATCCCTTCAGTGTGTTGATGCGCTGGAAATCGGGGGCGCGGCGGGCGTCGGGGGTGCTGTATGTGAAAGGCCAGAACAACGACCAACTGCTGGTGCGTCCCGCCGGCGTTCTCGCGATCGCCGGCATCGTTGCGCGTGATCCCAACGGCAGCGACGCCAAAAAGGGCGGTCGTTATTCGCTCACGGAGTTCGGCATCAAAATCGGCATGCAGCGCACCTTGACCTCGTGGGAGAAAGCCCGCAAAGACAAGGCGTTGCACCTCGAATATCTCGGCGTCAAACGCATCAAGGAGGCCGGCGATCGTCCCTGTTGGGTGCTTCGCCGTTCGCGCTACAAAAACAAGGAAGAAGAAGGCATCAGCGAGTTGACGGTGTACATCGACAAAGCGACCTGGCTGCAAGTCGGCTCGATCATCAAGGGGGAGGAGGGACGGCTGATCGGCGAGTATTTCTTCCGCGACATCAAGCTCAACCCGGACTTCGAGCAAGGCACGTTCACACGCGATGCACTGAAGCGCTGAGGCCTAGCGGACAAAACCCTGCCAGCCCGCAGCGCCAGCAAGGGAAGGACTTATCCTTGCTGGCGCTGCGGGCTGGCAGGGTTTTGTCCCGTAGAACTGTTCCGGAATGCCTTCCCCGTTTAGCGGCGGTTGCGGAGGTGTCATTTCGGGACAGGGCCGCGCGGTCTTCCAGGGTTCTCTTTCCCAGACTTGCCAGGAACGGAGCGGGATGCTCCCGGCTCACGCGGTTGCTTGCTCTCGACCATCCTTCTCACGGTGTTGGCCAATTTGTCTCTTTCTTCACGCGGGGCCGTAGCGTCGAACGTCCGAAGTTCAGGAATGTCACGAGTGAGGGGCAAGCGGACCAGATGCCAGTGAGCGAGTTCCGCGATGGCCACTTTCTCGTTGGTCAGGTAATGAGCCAGCAGTTCATAATTTTCCGGCTCCGGGCTGAGATTGTGCAGAAGAACAAAGATGGTCTCGGCCTGGTAGGAGCGATACTCCTGACCGGACGATTCCAGCAGGCCGGTGGGATTCTTCTTCGGGTCGTACAGGCGCGGCCCGTTGCCGGCATCGCGGCCCAGCCAACGACGTAACGTGAGGATCGCGGTATCGCGATCCAGACGCTGGAAGGTATCGGTGCTGCCGAGAAGCTTAATCAACTCCTTGATCTCGTCCAGCGCTCCCAGACAATAGATGGCCAGTTTGTGCTGCATGGGTTGTCCGGCCTTCTGCAACACTTCCTCCAGCGCGATGATCGGAGCCTTATTGGGAAACATGCTTAGGCTGAGTTGCCTCAAAGCCAGTTCCATGTCCTCGGCCGCCTTGCCTGACACGGGGAGGATTTTGGCGAAGGGCGTGCGCGTCGCATCGTCAGCCGGCGCTGGACCGCGAACGCCGGCCCCGGGACCGGTGTTGTTCCACTGGAAAATGGCCGGCCCCATTCGGGAGAGATTGGGATAATTGTTATAGTCGATCGAGAGATTGGCTTTTCCTTGCAACACGAGCAAGAACAGCGTTACGAAAGGTTCTTCGGCACGCGAGGAATCAATGTGCCCTTGAGAACGCTTGAGCAGGTCCAGCACCACTTCCGTGCCCGGTTCCTCTAGCGTTAGATCCCAGACTTCCTTTTCAAACCGCAGACGCACCCTGGCGGTCCCTTTGTCCTTGTGATTGGACAGGTAGAGCCGGCCGCGCTGGAGCGTCACATCGACATCCATATCCTTGTTTTTGTGCAGCATGATGGCGCTTTCTTGCAGATAATCCATGATCGCGAGTTTGGGCAACGAGAATTCACGGACATGGCCGCGTAGCAAGAGATGTACGCCATTATCCAGACGCAATTCACTGGCATAGCCGGGCAAGCTCATCAACCTATCTCGGGTAGATACCCGTGCCCCATGCCTGAGACGATGCCAGCCATCCTCTTCATTCTTCCGTTGCACCAGAATGCTTGGAGGACTTTTCGGATCGAAATAGTAGCTGCCAATCTCCACTTGCTCGTTGCTTGGCGGTGCCTTTCGCGCGATCGGGTCTGCTTGGGCAGGCGTAGGATCGGGGTTGGTGGGCGTATGGATCTCTGGATTCGCAGGCGGTTTGACTTCCGGCTTGACCTCGGGCTTGACTTCCGGCTTGACCTCGGGCTTAACTTCCGGTTTGACTTCGGGCTTAACTTCCGGTTTGACCTCAGCGACTTGTGGAGTTTGCTCCGGCTGGTTGAGGTCCGAAATGGATCGCCAAAGGGCGAAGCCCACCACACCCAGGAGGAGGACGCCGGCCAAAGGCAAGGCCCAGCGCAGCCAACTGCCTCGACGATAGAAGGGCAGACCGAGCAGAAACATTTCATCGGCGTCGGCATCGGCCCGTGTAGGGGCTAAGGAATTGCCACCCGGTGCTGAGGCTTTACGGAACGGGATGGCCTCGCGCCCTTGCACCAGCGTGTACATGCGCTCCTTGGCGGTCGGCGGCACCAGGGCCGGTTCGCCCAAAACCAGGGTGAGAATCTGATGACACGATGCGACTTCCGCGAGATGTACGTCGGATTCCAGACAAATCTTCTCCAACTCGGCGAGCTGCTCGGAAGACAGTTCGTTGTCGAGATATTCCGCGACCAAATTGGGGTCGAACGAATTAGGTCCCGTTGCCGGCGGCGTGGTGATGCGGCGACGGCGCGTGACCTGTTTGAGGCGCGCGACCAGTTCCTGAGCGGCGTCGCTTTCGGCGACTTTCTGGCCGATCCTTTTGATTTCGCTCGGTTCCAGTGTGTCGTCGAGGTAAGCCAGCAAGGTTCGCAGGGTTAGACGCACGGCAGTTCCTCCTCTACGGGTAACGGCGAGCCTCCCGCGTGAGCGGGGGGAGTGTTCGCGGCATCCTCCCCCGCTCACGCGGGAGGCTCGCCAGTTGGTTCGTGCCTCTTAGTAATAGTGGCGTCCGCCGCGCGTTTTCGTTCACGATTTTTGTAGGTCAGGGTTTCCAGCCCGACGATTCGACCTCTCGGATTCCGGTTGCTACTGGTAATCCGCCTGTTGTCGTGTTACCTTCATAAAAGATACTGATGCGCCCACCCCGACTTCTCCTCACCACCTTCGGAGAGGTGTGCTTTTTATGGATGACCGTCAACAGCGCTGTTCGCGTCGCAAATTTCTCGCTTCTGCGGCGGCCCTCACTCTGGCGGGCGGCGTATCCGCACGCGAAGCTCCCCAGGGATCATTGCCCCTATCCCGCACGCGGCCAGGCAAACCCTCCATCAAGGGGCGTAAACCGCTCGCCGTCATTTGCACGGTGTATCGGCCCTTATCGCACGCTTACCACATTGCCGGACGTTTCCTCCACGGCTACGCGCGCGGTGGCCAGCTGCATGTACCTAAGCATTACATTCACTCGCTCTACGTCGATCAGACGCCGGATATCGATCTGTCGCGCGAGGTTGCCAAGGACTTCGGCGTCCGCGTGACTCGCCGCGAGCGCGATCGCGCGCGGCCCATCGAGGAGGCGCTGACCGTAGACGGCAAGCTGGCCGTCGAGGGCGTCCTGCTCATCGGCGAACACGGCAACTATCCGCGCCACGAAGAAACGGGACAGATTCTCTATCCGCGCCTGGAGATGATGGAGGAGATTGTCAAGGTCTTCCGCAAAACAGGCAAAAGCGTGCCGGTGTTCAATGACAAGCACCTGTCGTACACCTTCGCCAAGGCGAAGAAGATGCTCGATTGGGGGCGGGAACTGAAGTTCCCCATGATGGCCGGTTCCAGCCTGCCCGTCACCTGGCGCAGCCCGGAACTTGAATTGCGGCTGGAATCACCGATCGAGGATGCCCTGGTTGCCGGCTATGGTCCCATCGAAGTGTACGGCTTCCATGCGCTGGAGACGTTGCAGGTGATGATGGAACGCCGCAAGGGCGGCGAGACGGGCGTGAAGGCCGTCACCTGTCTGACGGGCAAAGACGTGTGGAAGGCCGGCGATGCGGGCCGCTGGAGTTGGGATTTGCTCGAAGCCGCCCTGAGCCGCAGCGAGACGGTCAATCCCGGCGACATTCGTGCCAACGTCGGCAGCATGGCCGTGTATGGCTACAAGCCGACGCCGGCGCTGGCCTTCCTCATCGAATACCGCGATGGTAGCCGGGCGACTGTGTTGCTGCTCAACGGTCACGTTCTCGACTTCACCTTCGCGGCCAAGCTGCGCGGCGAGAGCAAACCCGCCTCGTGTCTGTTCCGCTTGCCGCCGCCACCCGGCGCACGCTTCTTCGACGCCCAGGTTGCCAATCTCGAAAAATTCTTCGAGAACGGTCGAGCGCCCTATCCCGTGGAACGCACTCTGCTGACCACTGGCATCCTCGATTCAGTCATGCACAGCCATCAACAGCGCGGTGCCCGCCTTGAGACGCCCGAATTGGAAGTGCGTTACCTCGCTCCCGCCGATAGCGGCTTCGTTCGTGGAAACGTCGCGGACTTTTGAGAATCAGCTGCCAGCCCGCAGCGCCAGTAAGGGAACCCTTGCTGGCGCTGCGGGCTGGTCAAAATCCTATGCTCATCCTCCGCCGCTTTCTGGTATTGGCCGTCCTGTTTTTCTGGCAGGGAGGATTCACGTTCTACGCGAGCGTGGTCGTGCCGGTGGGACAGCAGGTGTTCGGCCATCTCCGTCAAGGATTCGTCACGCGACAAGTGACGGTCTACCTCAACCTCGCCGGTGCCGTCGCGTTGGTATTTCTCCTCTGGGACATTTTCGGCGCGCGCGATCCCGCCTCCTGGCGACGGCGGACTCGCTTGTTGCTATGGGCCGTCATGCTGGTGACATTGCTGCTGCTGTTCTGGCTACATGGCCGCCTTGATGCCCTGCTCGTCACCAAGGGCCGCATCATCCGCGATGTTGAGGCGTTCTATCCTCAACACCGTCTTTACCTGTGGATTAACACCGTCCAATGGGTATGTGGCTTGCTGTACCTTCTTCTCAGCCTCGGAGCTTGGCGAAGGGAAGATCGTCACGGAACGGAAATTCAGGTAGAAGAATGAACAGAAAATGATTGGAAGGGATTGAGAAGGGAAAAAAAAGTTCCGCCGCTGGCTCCTTCGGCGTCGCCCAGTCACCGAAGTCGTCATACGGCGGAACATTGGTTATGTTAGCTGCTCGACAGAGAGTTGCAAGGGGAGTTTCAAAAAAATCAAAAAATTCTCTGTTTTTTTTCCATCTCCGAAAAATGGCGGAAGAAAGGGACGTTTGCTTCAAGGAATGGTCGATAAAACATGGACATGCCGTAGTGGTCTCGTGGGAGGGAACGACATACTTGAGTGGATTCGTGAAGCGAAGTTAGAGTATCACGGCCTCCGGCTGAAGAATCGGCGGGGTCCGTCTATTCTCACCATTCCGTGTAGAATGGCTCGCAAGCGTGAACTACCTATTTTTTGCAATCGATTCAGATTGCCAACTGATTCGGTTCTGGCGCATGATAGAAGGACCACAGCGGGGAGAGAGGAAGACTGGGAAAAAGGCGAAGGAGAGACAAGACGAGAATGGCCTCGACGGATATTCGGGGTTGCCGGTGGGGGGTGTTGTGGATATACTTCCCTTTTTTGGCTGTGATTTGGCTGAAAGTGGTTGCTGGGAAATAGTTAGGCTTCGGACCGCGAACCATGCGATTCAATCTCATTGACCGAATTGTTGAGGTACGGCCGGGCCAGAGCTTGCGTGCGGTGAAGAATCTCACTCTGGGCGAAGAATATCTGGCCGACCATTTTCCGACCTTTCCGGTGATGCCGGGCGTATTGATGTTGGAGACGCTGGTTGAAGCTGGTGCCTGGTTGTTGCGGCTGACGGATGATTTCGCTCACAGTGTCATCGTCTTGCGTGAGGCGCGCGGCGTCAAGTACGGCACCTTCATGGAGCCGGGCAAACAGATGGCGATCTCGGTCGAGTTGGTCGAACGAGGAGACGGTCAGACGACCTTTAAGGGCAAGGGCGAGTGTGAGGGGCAGAGTACGGTTTCCGCTCGACTAACCCTCGCTCATTACAACCTGCGTGACCGCAACCCGGCCATGCAGGCGACCGACGAACGATTGGTGCGGCATTTTCGCGAACTGCACGGCATGCTGCGGTTGAGTGCTTGAGCAAAAGGAACGAGAACCATGCGGCTGAAGGATCAGATCGCCGTTGTCACCGGGGGCAGTCGCGGCATTGGCCGGGCCATCGTCCAGGCGTTTGCCGCCGAGGGGGCGAAGGTGGCCCTTGTCTACCGCGGCAGTCAGGAAGCCGCCGATAAGTTGGTGGCGGAGATCAAGGAAAAAGGCGGCACGGCCGTGGCCCTTCAGGCAGATGTGGCCGATGCTGCTTCCGTGCAGGCGTGCGTTCAACGTGTCGAGCAAGAGTTTGGGCCGGTAAGCATCCTCGTGAACAACGCCGGCGTGATCGAGGACGACCTGTTTGTGCGGATGAAGCCGGAAGCCTGGAACAAGGTGATTCAGACCAACCTGGGCGGCGTGTTCAACTTCTGTCACGAAGTCGCCTTCGGCATGATGCAGCGGCGCAGTGGTCGCATCATCAATGTCTCAAGCGTCGTGGCCGAACATGTGAACATGGGACAGACGAACTATGCCGCCAGCAAGGGAGCGATCAACTCCTTCACGCGCGCCCTGGCGGTCGAGTTGGCCAAGCGCGGCGTGACGGTCAATGCCATCGCGCCGGGCTTCATCGAAACCGACATGAGCGCCGCCGTCCGAAACAAGGCCGGCGATCGCATCGCCAAGTTTATCCCGATGCGGCGCATCGGCACGCCGGAAGACATCGCTCGCGTGGCGGTGTTCCTGGCTAGCGCCGATAGCGCTTACATCACGGGGCAAGTGTTGACCGTCGATGGCGGTCTGACGCTGGGAGCCGTAGGTGAGTAACTGTAGGTCAGGCTTTCCAGCCTGATAAGTCTCGTCAGGCTGGAAAGCCTGACCTACGAGAGCGGGTGAGTGGCCCGATCCGTGGAAATTGTGGTCCGCTAGTTTTTATTATTTGTGGAGGTTTGCTCCGATGCCGACGCAGGATGAAATCTATACGAAGGTGTCCGCGACTCTCGTCGAGGCGCTGAATGTGGATGAGGAAGACATTAAACCGACGTCCACGCTGCAAGGCGATCTGGGCGCCGAGTCCATCGATTTCCTGGACATCGTCTTCCGCCTTGAGCGCGAGTTCGGGATCAAGATCCCGCGCGGCGAGTTGTTCCCCGAATCGATCTTCCAGGGCGATGGGGATCTGGTTCAGGATGGGCGCGTCACGCCGAAGGGGTTGGATGAGCTGCGGACGAAGATGCCGTTCGCCGATCTCCGCCAGTTCGAGGAGAACCCGGAAGTCGGCAACCTGAGCAACCTGTTCACGGTCGATCTGATCGCGCGCTACATTCAGGGCAAACTGGAACACGCGACGCGCAACTAATTGTCAGGCTGTCAACTGTCAGCTATCAGCCGTCAGCCAGACCGAGGGGGAGAACGGGGATTGCCCGTTCCACCCCGTCGCGGGGGCAGGGCAAGCTGAACAGACCTAGCTGAAAGCTGAGAGTTGTTATGCGCTGGATTTGGATTGACCGATTTGTGGAGTTCCAAAGCGGCAAATCGGCGCGGGCGGTGAAAAATCTCAGCCTGGCCGAGGACCACTTCGCCGACCATTTCCCCGGCTATCCGGTGATGCCAGCCGCGCTCATCCTCGAAGGATTGGCGCAGACGGGCGGCATCCTGGTGGGCGAGGTCAACAACTTTCAGGAGAAAGTTGTGCTGGCCAAGGTGCCGCGCACCATCTTCCATCGGGAGATGCTTGCCGGCGAGCAGTTGATTTACGAAGTGGAGATTCAGCACATGCGTCCCGAAGGGGCGTCGGTGCTGGGCCGCGTCCTGGTCGGTGGAACGGTGACGGCCGAGGCGGAGATTTTCTTCGCCTTCCTCGACCAATCGCGTTCCAAGCAATTGTTCGGCGATCGCAACTTCGTCTTCACCGGCGAGATGAAATATCTGCTGGGCCGATTGACCGGCGTGACAAGCGCGAAGGAAGAATGAGTCACTAGCCCAGAGCGCCAGCGACGGGCTGGCGCAGCGCGTCGTTGGCGCTCTGGGTTAGTAGGAAAAAGGTTGCGGAATTATCGCTTATCAGGATGGAGGCCCTGCCGGGAAGGCAGGGGGGTGGCGCGAGGAACAGGACGCGGCTTTTCTTGAAATTCGTGCGAAACATGAGAAGGAGGGGCGGCTTGCCTCCCTGGCCTAGTTCGCCGGGTGGTGCCGTTACTGTTCCATGGCTGCTACATCCCGCCGGATCGTTATCTCCGGCATTGGCATCATCAGTCCCATCGGACTCAATGCGGCGACGTATTGGCGTTCGCTGGAAGAAGGGCGGAGCGGCATTCGCTCCATTCAAGCCTTCGACACCTCCGGCTTGCCGGTGCATTTCGCCGGAGAAATCCCCAATTTCGACGCCAAGGAATTTGTCGAGAAGAAGGATCGCAAGAGTCTACGTGTGATGGCCCGCACCATCCAGCTCGCCGTCGCCGGCGCTCAGTGCGCCATGGACGACGGCATGGTGGACAAGAGCAAGCTCGATCCGGCGCGCTTCGGCGTCGAGTTTGGCGCGGGCCTCATCGCCACGGAGTTAACGGATCTCGGGGATGCGGCGCACGTCAGCGCCAACTGTCAGCCGGGCCGCGTCGATCTGGAGAAATGGGGCGAACACGGCATCCCGGCCATTCAGCCGTTGTGGATGCTCAAGTATCTGCCGAACATGCTCGCCTGTCACGTCTCGATCTTGCACGACGCGCAGGGGCCGAATAACAGCATCACCGAAAGCGATGTCGCCGGTTTGCTCGCCCTAGGCGAAGCGTATCGCATCCTGGTCCGCGATCAGGCGGATTTCTTCCTCGTCGGCGGCGCGGAAAGCAAACTCAATCCGCTGAGCCTGGTCCGACAATGTCTGTTCGAGCATCTCTCGCATCGCAACGAGGCTCCGGAGAAGGCATGCCGGCCGTTTGACCGCGAACGCGATGGCCTCGTGCTTGGCGAAGGGGCTGGCGTGTTCGTGGTCGAGGAACTGGAACACGCGCAGAGACGCGGGGCGCGGATTTACGCGGAAATCGTCGGCTTCGGAGCGGCTTTCGATCCGGGGCTTAAGGGCGATGGTCTGGCGCGAGCTATCCGCGCCGCCCTGGCCGACGCCGGGATTGGCCCCGAGGAAGTCGATCACATTAATGCCCACGGCTTGGCCACCCGAGTCTCCGACGCCTGGGAAGCACGCTGCTTGCACGAGGTATTCGGCCCCTGCTCGCCGGTGGTTCCCGTGTTCGCGCCCAAGAGTTACATCGGTAATCTCGGCGCGGGCGGCAGCACGGTCGAGTTGGCTGCCACCTTGCTGGCGATGGCGAATGGTCGCGTTCCCCCGACCTTGAATTACGAACAACCCGATCCCGATTGTCCCGTTTCGGTTCTGGCCGGCGCGCCGCGACCGATGACACGCCCCTACGCGGTGAAAGTCAGTTTCACGCAGATGGGCCAATGTGGCGCCGTGGTTGTGCGACAGTGGAACTAATCCAACGGATTTCAGAAGGAGGAAGAAGAAGCCCGTTGATTCATCCTTCCTCCTTCCGATGAGGAGCGGCATCTATGCGACGACGAGTTGTCATCACCGGAATGGGAGCCATCACTCCCCTCGGTCATAACGTCCCGGAAACGATCGAGAGCCAGTTGGTCGCGAAGAACGGCGTCGGCCCGATTCAATCGTTCAACGCCCGGCGTTTCCCCACCAAGTTCGCGGCCCAGGTCAAGAACTTCGAGCTAGACAGCGTTTTCCCCGAAAACAAGCGCTGGATCGACTCCGGCATCAACAGTCAGTTTGCCGCCGTGGCTGCACGCGAGGCGCTGCACCACGCCGGTTTACTCGGCGACACGCGGGTGGACCGTAATCGTTTCGGCGTCTATCTCGGCTCCGGCGAAGGCATTCAGGACTTCCACAACCTGCTGTCGTTGATCTATCAGTCCTACCAGCGCGAGACGCGCCGCTTCGACGCGGCCGCTTTCTCGCGGGGCGGCATGAGCATCTTCCATCCCGAGCGCGAGGCCGAGCAAGAATTGCACACGACGCCGGCGCACCTGGCGGCCCATTTTGATCTGCGCGGCCCCAACTACAATTGCTTGACGGCCTGCGCCGCCAGCAGTCAGGCCATCGGCGAGGGAACTGAGTTGATTCGCCACGGCGACGCCGACCTGATGCTGGTGGGCGGATCGCACAGTATGATCCACCCGTTCGGGTTGACCGGCTTCAACCTGTTGACGGCGCTATCCACGCGCAACGACGAACCGGAGCGCGCTTCGCGTCCCTTCGATCTCAACCGCGATGGTTTCGTTCTCGGTGAAGGCGCGGGCATGCTTGTCCTCGAAGAACTGGAACACGCCAAACGGCGCGGCGCCACCATCCTCGCCGAGTTGACCGGCTACGGCTCGACGGCCGACGCTTTCCGCGTCACCGATAGCCATCCCGACGGTCGCGGAGCCATCGCCTGTATTCAGGGGGCGATGAAGGATAGCGGACTAAACCCCTCTGATATTGGTTACATTAACGCCCACGGTACCAGCACGCAGGTCAACGATCGCGTCGAATCGTTGGCCATCAAGAAGGTATTTGGTGAGGGCGTCCATCAAGTTCCCGTCAGCAGCACCAAGAGTATGATGGGACATCTCATCGCCGCCGCCGGCGCGGTGGAGCTAATCACCTGCGTGGAGTCCATCCGTCGCGGCATGCTGCCGCCGACCCTCAATTACGAAACGCCCGATCCGGAATGTGATCTCGACTACATCCCCGGCGGCGCACGCGAAAAACGCATTCACCACGCCCTCAGTAACAGCTTCGGCTTCGGCGGACAAAATATCTCGCTCATCGTCAGTCGCTTTCAATGATGCATATGGGCGAACGGCCGGCGTCAGCCGGCTGGTGCAAACCCAAACCAGCCGGCTGACGCCGGCCGTTCGCCCACTCAGTTCGAGCCGCTTAGATTCGGAGGTTGCCACCGTGTTGTTTTGGCTTGGTCTGGCGATGATGGGCAGCGTGCCGGTGGCCTTTGTTCTTTTCATGGTGGGTCTGCACGGATATTTGCGCTGGAAATACCTGGCGTTTTTCGTGCGTGTCTTTCAGGAAAAACCGTTGTTTGTCATTCCCAGGGGCCAGCCCTTGCCGGATGCCGAGCAAGTTCGCTTTCCGTCCACCGATGGCCTGATGCTTTCGGGCTGTTACCTGCGTTCCACACAACCGCGGCGCGGCGTCATCCTGTTTGGCCTGGAATTCGGCTCGAATTGCTGGTCGTGCCGAGCTTATTGCGAGCATCTGCGGGACAGCGGCTTCGACGTATTCGCGTTCGAGACGAGGAACCAGGGAACCAGCGACTGCCTGCCCGGTTACGTGCCTCTGCAATGGGTAACGAATTATGAAGTGCAGGATACCGAGGCGGCGCTAGCGTATCTGAAGGGGCGGCCGGATGCGGACCCGCGTGGCGTGGGCTTCTTCGGCATCAGCAAAGGAGCGGGGGCCGGATTGATCGCCGCCAGCCGCGATCCGTATGTGCGCTGCTGCGTCACCGATGGCGTGTTCGCCACCTACACGACTCTGATGCCGTACATGCGTCAGTGGATTCGCATTTACAATCATCATTATGGCATTCAGGCGTTGATCCCGCATTGGTTCTACGGATTGATTGGCCTGGTGGGGATGCGACAAATCGAACAAGAACGCGGTTGCCGGTTCGCGCACCTGGAAAAAGCTCTGCCGCGTCTAGCGCCGCGTCCCTTCTTGATGATTCACGGTCAGGCTGACACGTACATCAAGCCGGAAATGGCCAACTGGCTGTTCGCGATGGCTCGGCAACCCAAGGAATTATGGTTCGTCGAGAAAGCCAAGCACAACCACGCACTCCAGGTAGCCGGCGAGGAATATCACCAGCGGCTTTTGCGGTTCTTCGAGCAACATCTGGCGGAAGCTCAGAAGCTAACAACTGTCACCACGAATAACACGAATCAGGAAAAGCCCGACCAAGCGCCGATTCGCGGATGCGGAAAATCCACGAAGAACTATCTCGCTCCTCTCTTCCGCGTCTTTGTCTTCTTCTCTTGTCTTTAATTCGTGGGGGGTGCGTGAATAGTTTCTGGTATTGGTTTTTCGCTAGCCCAGCCCTTCAGGGCTGGGGAAGGGGATAGCGGTGGATTGGTTGGGCCTTCAGGCCCTCCGCCGTGCAGGCGCTGTGATCGGGAGGGGCTGAAGCCCCAAACCCTGCGTCTCGCCGTAATCCCCAGCCCTAAAGGGCTGGGCTAACGAAAAATACCACAATCCGCGCACGCACTCTTCATGGGATTCGGGGCGGACTTTCTCTTGCGCGAGATGATCGACCATGAGTACCTTGATCCGGCACGGCGTCAACCGTGTACTGCGTTTCTTGCTGAAACGATTCGTCCTCAAACTGATCGCCCGGCCTATCCGCCGGCGTCTGGCTCAGTTCGAGGCGGCGACGCATGACCCGCGCGCGGTCCAGGAAGCGCTTTTGCGCGACATCCTCGCGCACCAGAGCGCGACCGCCTTCGGCCGCGATCACCGCTTCGATTCCATCCGCACGGTCGAGGACTTTCGCCGTCAGCTGCCCGTGGCGAGCTACGAATACTTCGAGCCGTACATCGCGCGCCTGCGTCGCGGCGAAACGGCGGCGCTGTTGGCCGATCCGCGCATCCACATGTTCGCCCTGACCAGCGGCACCACGGCCGTGCGCAAGTTCATCCCTGTCACGCAGCAATACCTGGACGACTACCGGCGCGGTTGGAACATTTGGGGATTGAAGGTCTTCCGCGACCACAAGGAAGTCCGCATGCAGCCGATCCTGCAAATGTCCGGCGACTGGGATGAATTTCGCACCGAGTCCGGCGTGCCTTGCGGCAGTGTCACCGGACTGACGGCACAAATGCAAAAGCGCATTATTCGTTGGCTCTATAGCGTGCCGGCCTGCGTGGCGCGCATCAAGGATCCCCACGCCAAGTATTACGCCGCCCTGCGTCTGAGCGTGCCGCGGAAAATCGGCATGATTATCGCCGCCAATCCCAGCACGCTCATCAACCTGGCCCGCGCCGGCGATCAAGATAAGGAATCGCTCATCCGCGACATCCACGACGGCACGCTGTCCTCGCAATTTGATCTGCCCCCGGAAATCCGGGCGCAACTGGAGCGACGCCTCCGCGCTCACCCGGAACGAGCGCGGCAGCTGGAGGAAATTGTCGCCCGCACGGGTACGCTGTATCCGAAGGATTATTGGCCGAGCGATTGTCTGCTGGGCAACTGGACCGGCGGCAGCGTTGGCTCCTACCTGCGTCATTATCCGCGCTACTTCGGCGCGACGCCGCTCCGCGATGTCGGCCTCATCGCCAGCGAGGGACGCATGACGATCCCGCTGGAGAACGGCACGCCGTCGGGCGTTCTCGATGTGACAACGCATTACTTCGAGTTCATCCCCGAAGCGGAGGGAGATAGTCCGCAACCGACCGTTCTGGGCGCTCACGAAGTGAAGGAAGGAGCAACGTACTTCATCTTGTTGACGACCGCGTTCGGCTTGTACCGCTACCATATTCACGATCTGGTTCGCGTGACCGGCTTCCACAATGGGACGCCGCTGATCGAGTTTCTCAGCAAGGGCGCGAACTTCGCCAACCTCACCGGCGAGAAACTTTCCGAATATCACGTCACGCAATCGATGACCGAAGTGCTGCATGAACTGGATGTGACGCTGACGGCCTACAGTCTCGCTCCCTGTTGGCCCAACGGCGAGGGCGCGGCCACGACGGGCGACTTCGAGCAACCCTATTATGGCCTGTTCGTCGAGCAGACCGATGTATCCGAATTGTCGGTGGGACATCGTTTGGCCGAGCGACTGGACGCGCGTTTGCGGCAGGTGAATATCGAGTACGCCAGCAAGCGTGAGAGTCAGCGCTTGGGTTCGGTACGTCTGGAGTTGGTGCCGAGCGGCTTCTGGTCGCAATGGGATCGCGCCCGCTTGCTGCATACCGGCGGCACGCTGGAACAGTACAAGCATCCCTGCCTTATCAACGATCCGCAATTCCGTGTTCGCTTGGCGAAAGAACAGGCCCTTTGCTCCTGATCGGATAGAAAAGAGATGGGTGCGCCGAACCGAGGTTCAAGCGCGAGGATGCCATGACGGCGACGCCATCTGCTTTCCCTCGAAAGACGATCTTTTTTCTCTTCTGCGTCCTCGTTCTGTCATTTCCCGTTACCGTCAACGCCGACGCCAAACCACTCTCGAAGGCGGAACAAGCCAAGGTTGATACGGCCATTGATCGTGCCGTGCAATTCCTGAAAGAAACCCAGACGGACGAGGGCGACTGGGGCGGAAAGATGTACAAGGACGGGCGTTTCTCCGCCGGCCAATGCGCGCTGCCGGCTTATGCCCTCCTGGAATCCGGTATGCCGGCGAATGATCCGCTCATCCGCAAGGCGGCCGAGTTTCTGCGGCCGAGAGCCAGCACGACCGATTTCACTTATGAAATCGCCCTCGCCATCCTGTTCTTCGATCGGCTGAATGATCCCAAGGATAAGCGATTGATTCAGACGCTGGCGCTGCGTTTGATCGCCGGGCAACATCAAACCGGAGGATGGAGTTATCGCTGTCCTATTTTGTTTGAGAAGAACGAACAGGAATTATCGAAGGCTCTGGACAGACTGAGCAAACAGATGAAGGGTAAAGCGCGGACGCGCGATCGAGCGCTTCAGGATTTCGCTGTGCCGGCGGCGTTTCATTCGTTGACGGTATTCCAGCGCGCTGAGGTGTTGCCCTGGCGGGAACCGCCGGCATCCAACGCGGCATGGGATGAGGCGGTCAAGCGTGTGTCCCTCGCTGGCATGACCGACAATTCCAACACACAACTTGCCCTGCTGGGTCTATGGGTCGCGCAGCGGCAAGGGATTGCGCCAGAACCGACGTTCGCAATCCTGGTTGAACGCTTCGAGCGCTCGCAGGGCTATCCCTCCGGCTTGTGGGGCTATGCCTTCGATAAGGAGGCCGGCTCGCGTTCCATGATTTGCGTTGGCCTGATGGGGTTGGCGATTGGCCGAGGATTGAAGCTGCCCACTTCGGGGGCCGCCGTCGGTGCCGAAAAGGATGTGCATGTCCTGCGGGGATTGTCGGCTTTGCGCCGGCATATTGGACAACCCACAGGCGAAATAAGCAAGCGCGTGCCACTCTATGATGGCTATTTTCTCTGGTCCCTGGAACGGGTGGCCATGCTTTACAATCTCCCGACCATCGGTGAGAAAGATTGGTATCGTTGGGGCATGGAATCTGTCGTTGCCAACCAAGCGAAGGATGGAAGCTGGACAGGACGATCGCCGTACCCGGAATGGAAGGGCAATCGAAATTACGATTATAAAGCGACGATGAGTACGGCCTTCGCCCTGCTGTTCCTCAAGCGTTCGCATCCCATGAAGGAACTGACGCCGAAGTTGCCCTTCACGGCGAAGGAACTAAACGCGGGAATCGCACGGCTGCGACCCAGTGATAAATACCCACTTCGACCAGCGACGGCGTCCAGTCCGAGCCGAAAGCTTGACCCTTGAGCCGCAAACAAGTTTCCTGTTTAGCCGCCATCACGGATACCAGGCAGCCCACCAAACCGCTCTAACAATTGGCGGTGGATCGCCAATACTTCGTCTTTGCGAGGAAAAAGCATTGTGTCTCCCTACGCAAGTCGCTGATAGGCATCGCGCCGCCGCTCCAGCACCTCCTGGGCGATCTCTTCGATTTGCCGGCGGCGCTCCGCATCCTCATTCGGCCGGAGGATGAGTTGGCGGTCGGATAACGTGACATCGACCACATCGCCAATCCGTAGGCCCGCCGCTTCCAGGAGATTCGCGGGGATCACGACAGCGGCGGCGTCGCCGTGCTGGATAATCGACAATTGGGTCATAAGTGCCTCCTCATTCTCAGTGTAACCCGTTGCTCGCGCTCTGGGCTTGTTCAAAATGCCGCCCGTAGAATGCCTTCCAGATCCTCCGCCGTCACCGGACGCGGATTGACACGCAGAATTCGCTTGATTCCGAACGCTTTTTCGGCGAACGGCCGTAGGTGCGTTTCCGTCACCCCCAGGTCACGCAACCGCAGCGGAATGCCGATGTCGGCACGCAATTGCTCGACTGCGATGATCGCCGCCTCGGCGGTGTCTGCTTCGCTCTTGCCATCTACTTCCGCACCCAGCAAGCGTGCGAGGGCCGCGAATTGAGGACGGCGCGCCGGCAGATTGTAACGCATGACGAACGGCAACAGCAGACCATTGCCGGCTCCGTGCGAACAATGCGTGACGCCGCCGACGGGATACTCCAGTGCATGAACCACGGCCACGCCGACATTGGAGAAAGCAAGACCAGCCAGCGTCGCGGCCAACGCCATACCCTCGCGCGCATCAAGGTCGGCGCCATGCGCGACGGCGCGGCGTAGATGCTTGCCGATCAGCGTGACGGCTTTCTCGGCGAACATATCGCCAAACGGATGACGCCCCTGATAAACCGAGCGCTCGCCCTGCGGCAACGGAAACGCGGCATTATCCACGGCGGTGAACGACTCGATGGCATGCGTCAAGGCGTCGATACCGCTATCGGCCGTCACTTTCGGCGGACACGAAACCGTCAGCAGCGGATCGACCAGCGCGACCCGTGGCCGCAGATAATTGCTCAGAATGCCGACTTTGATTTTCTGTTCTGTATCGGTCAACACAGCGGCAGCGGATACCTCCGAGCCGGTGCCGGCCGTGGTCGGCAAACAAATCAGCGGCATGACCGGGCCGGGGATTTTGTCGTCGCCGGCGTAATCGAGCGGCTTGCCGCCGTGCGTGAGGACGGTAGCCGTGATCTTGGCCAAGTCCATGTTGCTGCCGCCGCCAAGACCGAGGACGGCATCAGGCCGAAACTCGCGGCCCAGCGCAATCGCCGCGTCGGCGGCGCGCGTGGACGGTTCCGGTTCGCCGCCGGAAAACACTTCGACAACGACGCCCGACTCGCTCAGCGGCACATGCACGGACTCAACGAGCCCGGCCTTGACGAGAACCGCATCGGTGACGAGCAAAACACGGCGGACGCCGAGCCGGGCGGCGATCTCGCCGAGTTGCTGCGTGGCGTGTCGGCCGAAAATCAGTTGGCCGGCCGAGTGAAAGGTCCAGGTAGTGCGCATAAGGAACTCGCTCGCGGGAAACTCGAAATCCAAAAGAAATCTCACACAGCAATCAGAGTTCACAGCAGAATGCCGTAGGTCCGGCGAGCCGAGCCGGACTTGGACTGCATAGTGCCGCTCGGCTCGCGGCACCTACCCAAAGCGTGCCGCTCAAGAGTAGGTCCGGCGAGCCGAGCCGGACTTTGCCTGCATAGTGCCGCTCGGCTCGCGGCACCTACTCCAGGCATTACCGACTGTAACGTATCAGATGTCGTAATAGAGATAGAACTCATACGGATGCGGCCGCAGGCGAATGGCTTCTACCTCCTTCTCGGTCTTGTACCAGATCCATGTATCAATTACGTCCGAAGTGAACACGTCGCCTTGCAGCAAGAATTCGTGGTCCTTACGCAGATTGCGCAGTGCCTCATCCAGCGAAGCCGGGGTCTTGGGCACTTTGGATAATTCCTCCGGTTCCAGATCGTAAATATCCTTATCGAGCGGTTCGCCCGGCTTGATCTTGTTCTTGATACCGTCGAGCATGGCCATCAGCATGGCGGCGAAAGCGAGATAGGGATTGCACGAACCATCCGGGCAGCGGAACTCGATGCGCTTGGCCTTCCAGTGCGGCGAATAGACCGGAATGCGGATCGACGCCGAACGATTGCGGCGACTGTAGGCGAGGTTGATCGGCGCTTCGTAGCCGGGCACCAGACGCTTGTAACTGTTGGTCGTCGGATTGGTGATGGCGCACAAGGCCGGCGCGTGCCGCAACAAACCGCCGATGGCGTACATCGCCTGATCGGACAGCCCCGCGTAGCCGGAGCCGGCGAACAGATTCTTGCCGTCCTTCCACAGCGACGTATGGACGTGCATGCCGCTGCCGTTGTCCATGAAAATCGGCTTGGGCATGAACGTCGCCGTCTTGCCGTGCTTGCGAGCCACGTTCTTGACGACGTATTTATATTTGAGTACGTTGTCGGCCATCTCGACGAGCGGGGCATATTTCATATCGATCTCGCCCTGTCCGCCGGTGGCGACCTCGTGATGTTGCGCCTCGACTTTCAGGCCGCATTCCATCATGGTCAGCATCATCTCGGTGCGCACATCATGCAGCGCGTCCGAGGGCGGACATGGGAAATGTCCCTCCTTGTAACGTAGCTTGTAGGCGAGGTTCGGCTTCTCATCGCGGCCGGTGTTCCAGGCGCCCTCGGCACTTTCAAGATAGTAGTAGCCGGAGTGCTGGTTCTGATCGTAGCGAACATCATCGAAGACGAAAAATTCGAGTTCGGGGCCGAAATAGGCAGTGTCGGCGATGCCGGTCGTCTTCATGTAGTTGGAGGCCTTGCGGGCCACGTTGCGCGGATCGCGCGTGTAGTCTTCCTTCGTCAGCGGATCCTGAATGTTGCACAACATCGTCAGCGTGCGATCCTTGCAGAACGGATCGAGAAAGGCCGTCTCGGCCACCGGCACGACGAGCATGTCCGATTCGTTGATGGCCTGCCAGCCGCGGATGCTGGAACCGTCGAAGCCAAGTCCTTCCTCGAAGACGTGTTCTTCGAGCGTCTCGGCCGGAATGGTAAAGTGCTGCCATAAACCGGGGAAGTCCATGAAACGCAGATCGACGGCACGCACTTCTTTTTCACGAATCAAAGCCAGGATTTCTTTGGGAGTCACGATGGACGCCCTCCACTGCATTGAGGATTGAGTACGAATAGTGAGCGTGTTATGGATTTCGGCTTCATATTACCAGCCCGCAGCGCCAGCAAGGGATTCCCTCGCTGGCGCTGCGGGCTGAGGGACCGTATAATAATCTATTTGCGGTCGTAAATATCCAATTCCAACTTCGGCTGAGCGTCCGACGGCAAATCGATGCGAACGATGTAACCCTCATCCACGGATCGATCCTGCACGACGCGCAGCCCGAAGCCGCGATAGGACGCCTCTTTTGCCGTGATCCGTTTGACGGCTCCAGTAATATCGACGGCGAAAGTCTTGGCTGGACGGTAATCGCTCTCTCCCGGTTGCCGGGGCACGATGACCGTACCGGCTATCTCACCCAGGTTCTTGAAATCGTAGGGCTTGTTTACCTGAACGGGAGCGGTCAGCACGGTGACGCCGACCTTCGTCGCCGCCTTGCCATGTCCACGCACCACCGGGAACACTAGGCGAGCCGCAGCGATGTCTCGCGCCGGCGGCAAGTCTTTCAAATCGCCGGCAAGCAGCATCACCCACGTTTCGCCCTCCTTCCACTTCAGGAAATGATTCGCTTGCACCTTGCCATCGCGGGAGACGGCATGACTGACCGGAAGAGGGATGGTGCGCTTCGTGGTGGGACGAATGACGCGCGGAGGCGGCGGCGTAATGCCAACCGTGAACGGATTGGGCAGTGTCTGCAATTCATCGGTAGCGCTCGCCTTCGGTGTTTCGGCGTCTTCGGGAAGCGGCAACGGTTTGGAACCGGGAGCCAAAACCTCGCGGCGCAAAAAGAGCATGCGCGGATAAACCGCATATTTGCCTTTGGGTGTTGGAATGTCGATCTCGAAGGTGGCGGGCAGGTCTTTCGCGGTGAAGACTTTTTGCACGACCGTCGGTTTCGCCGACCAGTTGGCGTAGTGAGCGCGAGCAACCTCGGCACCGGCGTCAACCAATCCCTCGTAAGATTTGCTGCGGAAGCCAGTCTCATAGGCATAGGTTACTGACAATCGATTGTCACCCAGTTCGCGCGCATCGGCGACGCTGACCGTGATTTTGTTTTTGCCCGGCGACAGGTAAGGCAACGCGCAGCGGTTACACTGGACGATGGACTCCAAACGCAGCGAACGCAGTGCCGTCTTGAAAGAGAGTTTCACCAGACAGGCGTAGTTGCCGCCGACCGCTTCGGAGAAATCTTCCAGTCGAATGGGCCTGAACGTCTTGCCGTCATCGAGGGAAATCTCGGCCGTATCGACACCGTCTGCCTTGCCGGAGGCGCGCGTCATGATGTATGGCGATTGCAAGGATACGGTGATCGACGCGGGCCGATTGGCGTCTTGTGGGATCAGTTTGCCATCGGCCCATTTCACATTGTCCCTGGCAGAAAGCCCTTTGAGGAAGGCGTCATTTTTCAAATCGGGAGCATAGAGGAGTGTGCCATTGGCATAACTGCGCCGCTGTCCGCCCGAACGGAGGTAGGGTTCGAGTATGGGGCCAATAGAGGGACAATTGCGATAGTCTTTGTCGCCGCAACCGTGTCCCGGCTTGTACTTGCGGCCATTCCACCACGAGGCATCCTTGACGGCGTCCCAGGTGAGCGTCAGCGAGGAACCGGGCATCAGGTTGACATCGGTGGAATAACCCGGTGAGTCGAACTGAAGTCCGGCCCAGCCGGTGGGACTGCCGGCGCGATTGCTGCTCTTGATGCCCGTCAAGATGCCGCTTGGCTCGTCGCCACAACAGAGGAAAGACGGCGCTCGCCAGTTCGCCTTGTCGCCCAGATTCTCGAAGCGATCGCCCTTGTGATAATAGACGTTGCGGGCGCGGTCGAACTCCAGGCCGGCGCTGACCAACTTGGGATTGCGTTTAATATCGTCTTCGCCGGCGACCGTTCGCCCGCCCGGTGCGTTGGCGTCGGGCATCCAGATGTAGAATTTCAGGAAGGAATCGAAGTAGTGCCAACGATCGTCGTACTTCACTTCGACGGTGGTATGGCCCGGATTGCTCCAGCCGACATAGCGCCACGGCCAGCCCATTTCGCGCCACAATGCCGCCTCAATAGTATGGAGTCCGCCACACAAGCTCCAACCATAGACGTTGATTTCCTTGAGCGCCCCCAGGCCGCCCTTCTCGCCGGGATAGCCCTGATGATAATGCGTTAGCTGCATGAAGTTGTATATCGCAATCGCTTTCTCGTCGTTGGTCTTGCAGCCGCGTGTCACGCTCTGCACCATCGCTTTGAGCGACGAACAATCGGGTGCCTTGTCGGTCACAACCTTGATTTGATGGACTTTCTCTGACGCGGGAGGACGATCCGCGCCGCGCACGGAGCAAACCATGCCGAATGCGGCCAGACAGCCAAGCGCAATACGCAGTCGAGCAGACATTAGGGAATCTCCGTTCAGAACCAGGATCTCACAAGCTGGGAATCATTGTACAACAAGCGAGGGCATAGCGCGAGAAGTCGGTACGGTGCGAACCCCAAGGCAAAATCGCCCCCTGCCGACCTTGAATGTCATGCTATTCTTTTTTTACTGTAGTCCGCGTCGCCCTCGGTTACACTACTGGCGATAGGAGAAGCAATCGATTCGGGCCACCGATTGATTGCAATGGCTACTCCCTACGTCCTAACGAACGAGCATGCGTCATGGCAACCAAACAACTTATCAAACCCTCCGAACTCAGGAATCCGGATGGGCTGAGCAAGGACCATATCAACGCCATCACCAACTGCCTGGGGCGTCTCCGGGAATTGGATGAGCAGGCGGCATTGCGAGCAATTCGTTTCGTCGTCGATGGCACCGACGAGGAAATCCTGCTGACGTTGGGAGGAATGAAGGAAGCGGCTCGCGCGCTGCTCTTGGGCGGTATCAATCATTCTTCGGGCAATTGGCAACAACTCCAGCATGCCTCGAAAGAGCGTGCGCGACTCTTTCGACCGGGGACGCCGGCAAAGGCCGCGTTGTGGATTCGTCTGGGGCAAGTCCTCGACGCCGTTCGCCGTGCTGCCGGTCAGAACATTTCCTCGCCACCGGGTTGGCCGACTTGGCTGGTCGTGCTGGTCGGCGAGATCATCACTGCCTGGCACGCGGATGAACGTCAGGGAGAACAAAAACCGAGTTGGCCACTGGACGAAGTGCGAGCAATCTTCGCCACGGCTGAATTGCCGGATGACCTGTTCGCCGGCGCGTTTCTCAAGCAAGAAACGCTGAACGCTTTCAGCAGCATGTATTACTACGCCGGCCCTCCACTTAGGCCTTTCACCGGCTGGGACGCCTATCTCGCCAATCATGTTCCCGTGGTGCGCGAGGCGCTGGCACAGCAGGATGCCAATCATCGCCTCTACGTTTTGCGCACGCTGGGCGAAATGCACTTCGATTTCAGCCGGATTGTGGACTTACTCGTGCAGCTGGGAGCATCGTCTCCAAAGACAGTGCGCGATGCCGTGTTGCCTCTGTTGAGCGGTTGCGCCGAGCAAGCGCGGCCATTGATCGAAAACGTGTTAACCACCGGCGACGCTTCGGAGCGAAACGAGGCGGCCTTGTTGTTATGGCGTGTGGGCGGACGCGAGACGGCGACGGTCTTGCAGCAACGATTGGCTGCGGAGCCTTCGGAGCGTGTCAAACAGACCATCGAAAAATTGTTGGCAGCTCCGGCGGAACTGTCGGCGGAAGACTCGCGACAATTGACCGAATCGCTGCCGCCCATGCAAATCGAACTGGGCGAGATCGCATTGCCGGAGGTAGCGAAAACGGCCCTGCGCGAGTTTTTCGACAAAGCTTGGCAGCAAGCCATGAGCGATTATCAGAAGCAGTTGGAGCAATGGTCCTCGCCGGATCGCCCTAAGTGGATGAACAAACCGTCGGAGCCGTTGGCGGTGACGGCCCAGGAACTCAAGGAATTATTCGATTTCATCGAGGGCAAATCGAACACATTCAAGCAAGACCATCGGATTCGCGGCTATACCTGGCGAGGCGGTCCGCTCGGCGACTGGCTGGCACCGCCCGACATCAAGTTGATGCACGTCGTTCGCCTCGATTACGCCTGTGGGTTTCTGAATGTGGGCTACAACAACGATTATGTGTGGTGGCGCGAGCAGCGGAACCTGGAAGCGTATCGCGGACGCGACAAGGAACCATTCGGCCTGCGCGAACTGGATGCCGTCATCGCCTCTATGCCCGACGGCAAGCCGGGTATGGTCGCGCGGGCTTACCTGCCGAATAACAACGGCTACTCCAGTTTCTGCGATTGGGAACCGCAAGCAATCTGGCCGATCTTCGCCGAACGTCCTGATGTGCTGCACGAAATCCTCGTTCCCAAAAAGGGACCAACCTCGGCGCACGATTACTCATTGCCAACGAAGCGGCAGAATGTCTTCAAAGTATTGGCGATGTTTCCGCAACTGCCGGCGGGATTCATTCCGCCGTTGTGGGACATCGCGCTAGGCGAGGCCAAAGCCGATCGCATCCCGGCGCAAGCGGCACTGGCCACGGTGCCGAACAAGGCCGCGAAAGTGTTGGTGGCTCTGCGCGACGGCAAGCAATCCATCCGCGCCGCCGCCGCCGACTGGCTGGGCAAGATCGGCGATGCCTCAGTTATCGAACCACTCAAGGAAGCCGTGCGCAAGGAGAAACAAGAAGTCGTCAAAGGCGCGATGATGACGGCTCTGGAAGCGCTGGGCGCGGATGTGCAGGAGTTCCTCGACCGCGATGCGTTGCTTGCGGAAGCAGAGGCGGGATTGAAGAAGAAGCGTCCCAAGGGCATGGAGTGGATGCCGCTGGAGCGCTTGCCGGCGCTGCATTGGGAGGACAACGGCCAGCCGGTCGATGCGTGTATTGTGCAATGGTGGCTGGTGCAGAGCGTGCAACAGAAATCGCCGGTATGCGGTCCCCTACTGCGCCGCTACCTGGCCATGTGCCGCAAACATGAGGCGGCGGCGTTGGCCAAGTTCGTGCTGACGAGCTGGATCGGCCGCGACACTTCCACGCGCTCGCAGGAAGAGGCGGCTACGATGGCTCGCAAGGACGCCGATCGCCTATGGGGGCAGTATAGCCAGCATCAATACTGGGTCGATCATTATAAGGGAGATAAAGAAAATCTCTATCGCGAGTATTTTCAGAAATACTCGACCGAGTGCATGGGGTCGGCCATCAACGAGAAAGGCATGTTGGCGATTGTCGCGGCTGCGGGCGACGGCGAATGTGTCAAGCTGTGCGAGCAGTACATCCGCAAATGGTTCGGCAATCGTCTGGCGCAGTGCAAAAGTCTGGTTGAAGTGCTGGCGTGGATTAAGCACCCTCTGGCGATTCAGGTGCTGCTGTCGTTCGCCAATCGCTTCCGCACCAAAGTCGTGCAGAAAACTGCGGGTGAGCACGTGCAGGCGTTGGCCGACCGCGAAGGCTGGACCATCGACGAACTGGCCGACCGCACCATCCCGGACGCCGGCTTCGAGCGGCCCAAGGATGAAGCCGGCCAGCCAATCGGCGGCGATGCGGCGCTCGTTCTCGATTATGGTCCACGCAAATTCACCGTGCAGCTAGACGATGAACTGCAACCGATCCTCCGCACGGAGGAAGGCAAGACCGTCAAGAATCCGCCGGCCGCCGGCAAGCAAGACGACGCGGACAAGGCCAAGGCCGCACGCAAGGCATTCACCGACGCCAAGAAGACCATCAAGGAAGTGGTCAAGCGGCAAAGCGAGCGTTTCTATGAATTCCTCTGCACCCAGCGCGATTGGCGTTTTGAGGATTGGCGGCGCTACCTGGCCGAACACCCCATCGCCGGCAAGGTTTGCGTGCGCCTGGCCTGGGCCGCCGTTTCGCGGAATGAAGACGGCATCGAGCAATTCCTCGGTTGCTTTCGGCCTCTGGAGGACGGCTCACTGACCAACGAGAAGGATGAGGAGGTCACGCTCGCCGATGACGTGCGCGTCCGCCTGGCCCACACTTGTAACACGCCGGCCGACATCGGCGCGGCCTGGATCAAGCACTTCGAGGATTACGATGTCACGCCCTTGTTCCAGCAGTTTGGCCGCGATACCTATACGTTGCCGGAGGCGAAGAAGAAAGAGACGGACATCAACGATTTTGAAGGCTATTTGCTAACGACGTTCCAGCTGCGCGGCAAGGGAAACAAGCTCGGTTACCTTCGCGGCGACGCCGAGGATGGCGGTTGTTTCTACCTCTATCGCAAGCCCTTCGCTTCGCTCGGATTGCAAGCCGTCATCGAGTTTAGCGGTAGCTGTCTGCCCGAATCGGATGTGGCCGCCGCACTGCACACGTTGTACTTCACCAGCATGAAAAAGGATCAGGGTAGTGTCTATTCGTGGCAGCCATCGAAGTTGCCTCTGAGCAAGGTGCCACCCGTGTTGCTGAGCGAATGCTACAACGACATCAAGCAAATTGCCGCAGAAGGATCGGGGTTCGATCCGAAGTGGAAGGAAAAGAGTTACTTTTAGAGCGCACATCCGAGCCGCGACCGTTAGGGAGCGGGTTTCTCTCCGCTCCCTAACGGTCGCGGCTCGGCTTGGCCTGGAATCACACGATGGCGAAACAAAAAGACACACCGACGATGCTCCGCGAACCTGCGGAGATGAAGTTCGCCGCGCAACTGGAAGCGTTGCGCGCCGCAGACACCGACCCCAAGCCACCGGGCTGGCACCTCAGTCCACGCGCAGTACGGACGTTCATTCTCGGCAACGCCGGACAGCAATCCCGCGCACCGGCAACCGGCAAGATAAGTAAGTCCGCCAAAATCTCTGCCGGTGGAGATGGCCAACTTGCGACAATCCCACGCAAGTTTCACGGCGAAGAGGCCATGATCGATCGCGCCATTGTCACGCTGATGAGCAATCGCGGATTGCTGCTGGTCGGCGAGCCGGGCACAGCCAAATCGATGCTGTCCGAATTGCTGACCGCCGCCATTTCCGGCTCAAGCGCGCTGACCATCCAGGGCACGGCGGGCACGACCGAAGACCAAATCAAGTATTCATGGAACTACGCGCTCTTGCTCGCAGAAGGGCCGACGCCCAATGCGCTCGTGCCGGCTCCGCTGTATCACGGCTTGTCGCGCGGACAGATTGTGCGCTTCGAGGAAATCACTCGCTGTCCGCCTGAAATTCAGGACACGCTCATTAGCGTCCTCAGTGATAAGGTGCTGCACGTCCCGGAACTCAAAGGCGCAGACAATCTGCTCTTTGCCAAACCGGGTTTCAACGTGATCGCCACGGCGAACACGCGGGATCGCGGCGTCCATGAAATGTCCGCCGCCCTCAAACGGCGTTTCAATTTCGAGACGGTGCCGCCCATTGCCGAGAAGCGTTTCGAGTTGGAGTTGGTTTTGGAGCAGGCCAACGACTTGTTGCAGAATGCCGGCGCGGTGGCGGCGTTGCCGCCGGACGTGATTGATGTGCTGGTGACCACGTTCATGGATCTCCGCAAGGGACGCACGGAAGAGGGCACCGTGGTCGAGAAGCCGTCCACGGCGATGAGTACGGCCGAGGCCGTCTCGGTCGCTTTCGCCGCCGGACTGGAGGCGTGTTACCTGGGCGATGGCCAACTGCGCGGCGAGAATCTCGCCAAGCAACTCGTCGGCACCGTCCTCAAAGATTCCGCCGAGGATGCCAAGAAAGTATGCCAATATTTTGATGTGGTGGTGAAGAACCGGGCGAAGCGGAGCGAGCATTGGAAGTCGTTCTACGATGGTCGTGGGATTCTGGGCAGTTGATAAAGGCTTGCCATGACCGAATTATCCCCCAGACCATTCGTGACCGAATTGCTGGCGAAACTACGCGGCGAGCGTGTGTGCTATTTTCCGGTTCGCCATCACTCGCCCGCCTGCGCCGCCCATCTGCGCCGCTGGATTCTCACCCATCGTCCCGCCTCTGTCCTCGTCGAGGGGCCGGCTTCTTTCACGTCGCATATCGATTCGTTGATCGATGAGCGCTGCACTTGCCCGGTCGCCCTCTACACCACGTTCATCGACAAACGCCGCCGTCTTTCCGCTGCCGATGCGCAAGCGGATGAGGAAAATGCGGAGCCGGGTTTCGGTCCACCTCGCTTTGCGGCCTATTATCCCTTTTGCGATTATTCCCCGGAACTGGTAGCGCTGCGTACCGGCCGCACGGTCGGCGCTCGGTTACGGTTCATCGATCTCGAATATGCCGAAATGGTACTGGCTCGGCTCAGCCAGCCGCAAAGCGAGCGCGAGCCGGTGCGCATCGATTCGCTGGCCGCCGACGAACATCTGCGGCATAGCGAATACATTCGTTCGCTGGCCCAGCGCATGGGCTGCCGCGATTTCAATGAATTGTGGGACCAACTCTTCGAGTCCGGTTGGGACAGCATCGAGACCGAGGTTTTCATGGATCGCCTGGCCGCGTACTGCGCAATGGCCCGGCTCGATTACACGCCCGAAAGACTGGCAGCGGACGGCACGACCGCCCGCGAAGCGTGCATGGCCGCTGCCATCCGCGATGAATTGAATCACAATGAGAGTGAAAAGCGATCTGGCATGGTTCTTGTCGTGACGGGCGGCTTTCACACGGTTGCCTTGCCGGATCTCGTGGCGCAGGAATCCGCACGTCCTCGGCCGCTGGCCTTGGGCGAAGAGGAAGTCGGCAACTGGCTGATGCGCTACAGTTTCGATCAACTCGACGCCTTGGCGGGTTACGCCTCCGGTATGCCCAGCCCCGCCTATTACGATCGCCTCTGGCCGGCGATGATTGAATCTGGACAGGCGACGCAAGGGAATCGCATCGCGGCGGACCTTATCATCGAGATTCGCCGCCTGGCGCGCGAGCGGAATTTGCCGACGACCATCTCGACGCCGGACGCCATTGCCGCCGTGGAAATGACGCAAGCGCTCGCGGCCCTCCGTGGGCACGCCTGGCCGTTGCGCGAAGATGTGCTGGACGGTATTCGCTCCTGCTTCATCAAGGGAGAGATGGGCACCGAAGGACAATTGCTGATGCGGCTGGTGCGGCAAGTGTTGGCCGGTGATCGCGTCGGTAAGGTGCCGCCCGGAACGGCCGTGCCGCCCATCGTGTCGGATTTTCAGCACGAGGCGCGCCGGTTGCGTTTGCCGGTCGATAGCGTCGAACGCCGCGAGATGGTACTCGATCTGTACCGCAACGCCAACCATCGCCAGATTAGCCGGCTGTTCCACCGTCTTGATTTACTTGGCGCACCGTTCGCCGGCTTCCTCAGCGGACCCGATTTCGCGCAGGGACATGGACTCGACCGTATGCAGGAACACTGGCAAGTTTGCTGGTCGCCGGCAACGGAGAGCGCTCTTATCGAAGCCTCGGTTTTCGGGCCTACGATCGAGGACGCTGCCGCTGGAAAGCTGAGACAACAGATCGCTCAACTCGAAGATGAGGAGCAAGGGCGCAACAGTGCAGCGGCGGTCGCCTTGCTGATTCGCGCTTGCCGGCTCGGTCTGCATGCGCAAGCGGCCAGCATCATTCCGCTGATCGATGTTCACATCGCGCACGATCCGGCCTTCGCCTCCGTCGTCAGCGGTTTGGCCCAACTCGAACTGCTGGCCCATTCGCGCGAACCGCTCGAAGCCACTCATCTGACGGCCGTGCCGCGGTTGATGTCGGTTGCTTATTTGCGGGCGTGCCGGCTGATGGAGGACATCGCCGGCTGCCCAGATGATAGCGTGGATGCGATCATGGCCGCCCTGCGGACGCTGCGCGAAGTGTTGGCCGGTTCGCCGCGCGCCAACGCGGACGATGCGCTACCGCTCGATGCCGACTTGTTTCATCAAGGGCTGCGCCGCGTCGTGGAATCTCCCGCCGACAAGGCGCACGCTGCCGTCATCGGCGCGGCCGCCGGCATCCTGTACGGCGCGGGGATATTCTCGGAAGCGGAGCTAGTGCGGGTTATTCGCGGATACTTGGGTGGGACGGCGAGCGACATTCGCAAGTGTACCGGCATCTTGCGCGGTCTGCTCGCCACGGCCCGCGAAGCCGCCTGGCAGGTGGTCGAATTGATCCAGGCCATCGACGAGCAATTCGCCGCCTGGGACGACAAGACCTTCCTCGGTGCGTTGCCGGAACTGCGGTTGGCCTTCACGGACCTGACGCCGCGCGAAGTCTCGCAAGTCGCCGATCATATCTCCCAGATGCATCCGGGGGCCAATCTCGGCGAGTTGGTCCACATGGATCTCGATGAGGCGGAAGTGCGTTTCGCTCTGGAAATAACGCAAAGAGTGCGCGAGACGCTGCGAATCGATGGCCTGCAACCGGGAGACGACTCATGAGCGAATCGGCCAAACACGAACGCTTGGCGCGCTGGCGGCTGGTCCTCGGCAAATACGCCCAACCGAAAATGGGCGAATGTCTCAGCGCCGGTCAGCAGCGCATGGCCGACGCCCTGGAACAACTTTATTCACGCGAGTATCGCGGGCGCGGCGTGCGTCAGGACGCGCGGCTTGGGCCGGGTTCACTCGATCCCTCGCAGTTGAGTGTGCCAAAATGGTTAAATGAGATCCGCGAACTCTTTCCCAAGGAAACTTGCACCCGCATCACTCAGCACGCCCTCGATCGCTATGGCATGACGGAGTTAGTTCAGGATGCCGCTACGCTGGCATCGCTGGAACCAAGTACGGAACTACTCGGCGCGGTCCTCGCTCTTAAAAATCAGATGAGCGGCGCGGTGGTAGCGGAAGCACGCCGGCTCATTGCCCGCGTCGTCGAGGAAATCAAACGCAAACTAGAACAGGAGATCAAGAACGCCCTCATGGGCCGGCTGAATCGCTTCCGCCATAGCCAATACAAGGTCGCCCGCAATTTCGACGCGCGCGACACCATTCGCCGCAACCTCAAACACTGGGATCCCCAGCGCGGCAAATTGGTCGTCGAAGATCCGCGTTTCTTCAATCGCATCAAGCGACACATGCCCTGGGAGGTGATTCTGTGCGTCGATCAATCGGGGTCGATGGCCAACAGCGTCATCCATTCGGCGGTGATGGCCGGCATCCTGGCGGGTCTGCCGATGGTGCGCGTGCGGCTGGTGATTTTCGATACTTCGGTGGTCGATCTGTCCGAGCATGTCAGCGATCCGGTCGAAGTGTTGATGAGCGTGCAACTCGGCGGCGGCACGAATATCGGGCAAGCGGTGCGTTATTGCGAACAACTGGTCAGCCAACCGCGCCGCACCGTGTTGGTGCTGGTCACGGATTTCTGTGAGGGGGCCGACCCGCGTACCCTGATCGCCACCTGCAAACGACTGCGCGAGGCGGGCGTGAAACTACTCGGTCTGGCGGCGCTCGATGCCGATGCCAACGCCTTTTACGACGCCCAACTTGCCGGCCGCCTGGCCGCCGAGGGGATGCAGATTGCCGCGCTCACCCCCACACAATTGGCGAATTGGCTGGCGGACGTGATGAACCGGACTTGACCATGAATGCCGAAGATCGTGCCAAACTGCAAGCGATTCTCGCCAGCTTCGACGAAGCCGGCTTGATTGCCCTCGCCAACAAAGGGCTGGTCCGCCGAGCGCAAAAAGACCTGGAAGCCGGTGGATTGCAACACGAAGAGACGGAAGAAGCGATTCTCGTGCGCGGTCCGGGTTGGGTGGTGTCGATGCCGCCTGCCGGTCCCGCGCACGCCACCGATGACACGAAGGCCACCGGCGCGAGCCGGCAAATCCTCACCGCGACGATGTATCTGCGCGACCAGTGGACGACGGTAGATGAAAAGCCTCTGAGCGGGGGTCGTCAGCCCCCTGAGTCTTCGAGCGCTCAGGGGGCTGACGACCCCCGCTCGGGCGAAGGCGGCGCGCTCCAGCAAGCCTTGCTGGACCTGACGCTCGACGATCTGCAAAAGTGGGCGGGCAAGACAATCTTCCGCGAGGCGCTGGCGCTCGTCAAAAGCGGCGTCGAAGTCGAGGTCGAGTTGCACGCCGGTATCACGATTCGGTTGATCCGCCAGGAAGTCGAGGCGAGGCTCTTGCCCACCGGCGGCAAGAAGTCGGCGCGGACGCTGCTCGATCAAATGCTGACCACGGCGCCACGTTCGTTCCATAAACGATGGGTTATCGCCGCTGTTCTCGCTTTGCAGCAAAGCCACGGCAGGACATTCGAGGAGGCGGTCGCCTCGGCGCCGGCGGAATCTGCCGGCGCGGCGCGGACACGCGCGCAGGTTCTCGATGCGGCTCACGAACTGCTCGAAGCGATGGTGAGTACGGGGCTGGCTCATCCCTCGCCACGCATGGTCGAACGGCTGTTCACGCTCTCGGTGTCAGCCCTCGCCGTACACATGCCGCGACTGGCGCGCTTGGTTCGCGCGCTCGCCGATGAGGTTTCTCAAATACTCGCGCGGGATGCCGCCGCCGATACGGGCCGATTGTTCGATCGTCTCTGCTTGAGCTACGCCCTCGCTCGGGCGCTGGCCGCCGCGGGAGCGCAGCCACCCCTCGCGCTGGTCGGCCAACATCGCACGCAGTACGATCCCGCCGGCGATTTACAACTCACCGGCGTCGGCGCTCATCCGTGGCAAACTGCCTCCGGCTATGAGGGCATCACCGTTCTTTTATGGGATCGGGCCGGCAAGCGTTTCCTGACGTGGACCGCCAGCCGGCCCACGGGATCGCCGGGACACTTCAACATGGAGCAGTCCTATCGCACCGAGGCGATGTGGACGGCAGGCGGTCCGCCGGAGCGAATCGGCCGCTCGCAATTCACCCTGCGACAAGCACGAGTCAACGCAATGGGCCGTCTGTCTACTTCAGAGAGCGCTATAGTCGCCGATGTAGTGCCGGCTGAGCCGGAACAAATCGATTTCGCCGGCCGCGCTTTCACCAACTGGCGCACGCTCCATGACTACACCTTGAATCAGTACCCAATTGGTCTGACGGAGAAGAACCCGCTCGATCGCCTGATTGTGCTGCGGCCGGCGCAGTGGGGCGAGCGCTCGTTCGATGAATTGCAGCAGTGGTTCTGCTGGCACTTGCAGGACGACGAAGCGAATACGCTGGCGCTGACCTTGCCGTGGGCCGGCGTCAACGAGGACGCCATTGAGTTTCTCGAAGCGCTCAATCCGGCGCGCGATCGCCTTACGGCCGTCCTCGTCCGACTCGTCTTCAGTAACAAGGGGCTTCTCCTCGAACCGCTCGCGCTCTTCAGCCAGGGTACGCCCAATGGCCATAAAGTGCTGAATCCGGCCTTCGATCGAAATCTCATCGTCTCCCGCCAATCCGCGTTGCTGGCGCGTCTGCGTCAGAAGTATGGCCGCGATCGCATCGCCACGGTGATGACGGCGGATGAGGAATGGGACGCGGACCATCCGGAAACGCGGTTCCGCGAGGGCGTGTGTCCCGGACTTCGGACGCGGCTCGGTGAAGTGGAACGAACGCTGCTGCAAATCGCCGAGGCGGGACTCGGACGCTTGAATGAGACAACCCGGCAGCGACTAGGCCGGCTTTCCGTCGAACTGGATCGCGCGGGACTGCGTGAAATGGGCCGCGGGCTTGGCGAATTGGAACAGCCCACGCCAGCCGCCGGCGTCATCTGGAATGCCTATCTTTGTCGCCTCCACCGCGAAGCCATGAGCCTCCACTTGAGCAGTCCCGCAGGATAGAGATAAGGAGATGCCCAGGAGACTAATGTCCCCGGCTCGCCTTTCGCCATACCTGGACGCGACAAGCGAATTGCGGCAACTCGCTCTGCTTGGCGAGGTGGAAGACCTGCTGGGCTTGCAGAATGTCCTTCAACTCGTCATGCAGCCGACACTCCGGCCCAGCGTCTTCCCAACCGCGTGGGATCGTCGTGGCGCAAAAGATCAGCGTGTCGCAATCGGTCGTTTGCAGCCAGTGGGCGAAGCCGCGACGATTTTCCTCCCCGGCATCTCCGAAACCGTACCAGCGTTCCTCCAGACGATTGAAACGCCCGTAGCGCTGAAGAAACGTCCATTGCACCATCGGCTTGAGGGGCACGGAGGTTAACACAAGAGTGCGGTGAGCCGAGTCGAGGTCCGCGAGATAGGCATCGGTAATGGCAAGCATGGAGGGACGATCCAGATGGGGACCACCCTCCATCGCTTGGCCAGCCGAAATCAAGGCCGGATATTGCATCCACGTCAGACCGGCGAGGGTCGCGGCCGCCAACCACGGCCGCAGACGCGGCCAGCGAGCGGTGCCACGGCCATACACGAGCGCCGCCGCTCCCACGCCCGCTGTCACCCAGATGGCCGCCACCCACGAATGCAGCATACGTCCCTTGTGATTGGGATGCGTCAGCGTCAGCACCGTGGCCAGCACAGCCAGCACAAGGACGGCTTGACCACCCGGCCGCACAAACCGCCAATCCGCCGTCCGCGATCCGCCATCCGCAGTCCGGCCAAACCGCAGCGGATAGCGGATAGCGGATAGCGGATAGCGGATAGCGGATAGCAGACCGACCGCGCACAGCGTCACCGCCGCCAAGGCGCAGACGAGACTGAAATGATAATCATCCACAAACCAAGTCGTGTAATCGCGGAGGCCGGCGGACAGGTCCATCCCCTGATCGGGCGTGCGATTGGCGAGACTGATGTACCACAGGAAATAACTGGGGCGCTTGGGCAACAAAAACCAGATGGACAGCGGACACAAGAGCCAGAGGATGATCTGCCGTAGCCGCTCATCGAATCGTTGCTCCCCTCTCCCCTGTACTGGGGGGAGAGGGGTTGTGGGTGAGGGGGGGGTCCTCCCCCTCACCCCCAACCCCTCTCCCCCCAGTACAGGGGAGAGGGGGGTAAACTGCCGTCCGCGACGCCACCACCAGGAAGCGAGGCCCAGGAAGGCGAGGACGTAGGCGACATGAATCAAATTGTGCGGGGGATACAGCGAGATGCGATGCCCCGCTATCCAGAACGGTTCATCGCCGCGCTGGAAGACATAGGCGCTGACAAGCAAGACAACCGCGACCGCCCAGGTCAGCGGATGACGAAGTTGTGCCAATGCCCAGCGCCGCCAGTCCATTGCGCTCAGGATGCGGCGGACGGCCTCATAGTACATGCGCGGACGGGTGAGGCACTCCGCGAGAACGATGGCCATCACAACGAGCAGCCAATAATTGTACTTTTCCAGAAACAGAGCCAGCAAAACCAGGGAGAGGAAGCGTGCCTTCCACTTCTCGTCGTCGCGGCCCTGGACGGTGAGCAGGTAAGCGTAGAGTGCGACGAGGGACAGCGCCGCGCCAAGGCTCTCCAACATGATGTCGGTGGCATACGCTCGATGGGCCGGACTAGCCGCGATGAACAGCGCGGCAACTAGCCCCGCGAAGGTGCCTCCACGCGGCACGCAACGTCGCGCTACCAGAAACCCGAAGAACGCCGTGACAACCCAACCCGCCAGACTCGGCAGCACCGCCAGACGATAATCCAGTCCTCCCACGAGCAGCGCCGTCCCCGCCAAGAGACCATGCAGCGGTGGCCAGATGCGTCCTTCGTTCAGATCGCTCAGTAGCTGAAATACCTGGCCATTGCGCACATCGGTCGCCAGTTTCAGACTGTAGAGATAGTGGGCGTCGCGGTCGTGGTAGGCGCCCTCCCACAACGAGCGATGCACATCGAGGAACCGCCCATACAGACAGGCGGCGACAACCAACGCGGCAACGAGAAGGACGGCCGGGATCATCCAACTCGTTTGCAGCATTCTCGGCGAGGAGGATGTCTCGCGGCGAGCGGGAGCAGGAGAGCAGCGCGGAGGAGAGAGCGAGGTCGCCATGACGGAGTCCTTTCCCGAGCAGCGAATGAAGAGGATCAATCCCAGGTGCGCAGGCACAGAGAGGAGGAGCAATAGTAATGCAGAATTTGTCAAGCGGTCAAGGCGGAGTCGGCGAGCGGGGTCGCGTAAGCGCCCCGAGTGCGTACTCGGGGCGCTTACGCGACCCCGCTCGCTTGGTGTTCTCGGGATCAGCGTTTGTTGCTGTACCAGGTGAGTCCGCCAACCACCATCATGATGACGGCGGACATGAAGAACACCTTGCCCGGAAAGCCGCCGACCTGTTCGACCCAGTCCCACAAACGTATGAGCGGACGCACTAATTCATCCACGATAGTTTCCTCCCGCAAGAACTGGCCAGACAGCCGCAGTGCGGCATGCCGTGAAACCTCATGACGCGAGTCCATCAGGCTTCGCGAGAAAAAATCTGTTGAAGTATAGCTCGCTCCCGCCGAGTTTGCCGATTCGCGTCGAAGATGCCGAATGGGAGGGCGTCAACGGTCGCGACGGCCGAAATCGCGTCTCCTCCTCCACAGTTGCCCCTCCTCACGGACAGATAAAGAAAGGTGGAATCGAAGTCCGTTCCGCGAAGAGGGTAAGGCATGATGCGAAGGAATCGCCAAGGGATGGCCGGGCTGATCGTGGGGGCATGGCTGGCTCTATCGGGAATCGCCAACGCTGGCCCTTATGTGAATGTGATGCAGCCGTGCGACTGCCCACCGACACACTACAGCGCCCTCCACGTCCTGACGCCGGCCTTCTATCGCTGGGCAGCCTGGTGTCAAGGACCGAGCCGCTACACGTTCGCCTGCATTCAACATCCCGATTTGCAGCCCAATTACTACATCAAGCCCTATCACTGTCCGTCCGTCAATCCGCTTCAGTTCGCCGTCAACAATTATCCGGGGCTGGGTGGACCGCCGCCATGCTCGACGTATAAGTCACCGCCGATGCCGCCGAAAAAACCATCGGCGAAAGAAGAGACTCCCAGTGGGCCGCAGTTGCTGCCGCCGCCGAGGGAAGAACCGTCCGGGAAGAGATGAGTTCGTGGCGCGCGTCCCAAAATGGTAGGTCCGGCGAGCCGAGCCGGACTTGGAGAAGTGCCGCTCGGCTCGCGGCACCTACCGTAGGTCCGGCGAGCCGAGCCGGACAAAAACAGGCGCCGCTCGGCTCGCGGCACCTACCGTAGGTCCGGCGAGCCGAGCCGGACTTGGAGAAGTGCCGCTCGGCTCGCGGCACCTACCCAAGCTGTGCCGCTCGGCTCGCGGCACCTACTCAGACGACCGCTAGGTGATAATCAATCGAGGTTGACCCGCAGAAACTCGATGGGATGCACGGCAGCGCGGCCGAGACAGTGGGCGATCTGCATACGGCAGGAGAAGCCGGAAGCGATCACCACGGCATCCGCCGGCGCTTGCCGCAGAGCCGGCAACAAGCGATGTTCGGCCACTTGCAGCGACGCATCGTAATGCTCTTTCTCGTAACCGAACGATCCCGCCAATCCACAGCAGCCCGCGTCAAGGTCTACCACCGTCGCGCCGGGAATGCGCCGTAACAGAGCGAGCAGAGACGCCGTGCCCGTGAGCGAGCGCTGGTGACAATGCGGCTGCACCAGGATTCGCCGTGGTTGCGAGCGCCACGACAGACGCGGAGAACCGTCTTCTTTCTCGCTCTGCGGAAGCCATCGTTGCAGGAACTCCTCGAAGGTCAGGCAAACGGCCGCAACAGTTTCGGCCATGCGGCGATATTGACCACGAAGCAGAGCGGGATAGTCGTCCTTGAGGGTGAGGATGCAGCTTGGTTCACAAGCGATGATGGGCTTGCCGTCCGCCGCCCAGGTATACATGCGAGCGACATTGTGTTCGGCGTGGACGACCGCCTCGGACAGCAGACCATTGGAGATAAGCGGACGGCCGCAGCACGATAAGCCAGCGCTATCACGCCCGCCTGGGACATCGAGTGCGACCGTGCAGCCGGCGCGTTCGAGCAGTTCCACGGCGGCCAGGCCAAGAGCCGGCTCGTGATAGTTCGTGAACGTATCGGGGAACAGCAAGACATCGGCAGGACGACCGGCGGTTCGATGGCGAGCGTGGAACTGTTGGCGAAAGGTGCGGCCCGCGAACGGCGGCGGCAAGCGGCGTGAATCGATGCCTAGTAATTTATCGTTCAGCCAACGCACGGGGGAACTGCGCACCAACCAATTCGACAGCGGCGTGAGACGGCAACCCCAGCGACTGACCGAGGCCACATGACCGAACAAGCGGCTACGCCAGGGGACGCCGTGCCGTTGATGATACTGATGCAGAAACTCCGCTTTGAGGCGAGCCATATCGACGTTCGTGGGACATTCGCTTTTGCACGCCTTGCATTCCAGGCAGAGATCGAGTGCGTCATGCAGAGCCGGATCGGTCAGCCCCGACAGTTCGGCCTGCCCGGTCAAGGCAAGCCGCAGGGCGTTGGCCCGACCGCGTGTGCTGTGTTGTTCGTCGCGCGTCGCCTGGTAAGACGGGCACATGGTGCCGGTGCGCGTCTTGCGACATTCGCCGACGCCCGCGCACAACTCGGCGGCCCGCACCAATCCACCGTCGGCCGTGAAATCAAACGTCGTCGGCACGTCCGGCGTGACGTAGCGCGGACCATAGCGCAGACTGGTCGTTAACGGCAGGGCATCGACGATCTTGCCGGGATTGAGGATATTCGCGGGGTCAAAAGCGCGTTTAAGAGTACGAAACGCCTGATAGAGCCGAGAACCGTACATCTTCTCCTGAAACGGACTACGAACGAGGCCATCGCCATGCTCGCCGGACAGCGCACCGCCGTACTTCAGCACCAACTCGGCCACCTCCGAGGCGATCACCTCGAACTGATGGACGCCGGATTCCGTTTTTAGATCGATCACCGGCCGGACGTGCAAACAACCGACCGACGCATGGGCATAGACACCGGCTTTCGTGCCGTGACGCTGGAGAATGGTCAGGAACTCGGCGATGTAATCGTGCAGATGCTCGGCGGCGACGGCGGTATCCTCGACGAAGGAAATGGCCTTGGCGTCGCCCTTCTCGGCCATCGATAGCCCCAGCGACAATCGCCGCAGTTTCCAGATGCGCGCCTGGGCGACGGACTCGACCGCCCGGTGATAATGATAGCCGAATTGGCGACTTCGCAAGTCCGCTTCTAGTGCATCAAGGCGTGAAGGCAAGTCCTCGGCGCGATCGGCGTAGAACTCGACGATCAGGATGGCGCCGGGATCACCCGCGAGGAAATCGCGCAGACGCGCGGCTTCCGCGTTGAGGCGTGTGGCGTCGAGTACATATTTATCGATCACCTCGACCGCCGCAGGATGATGGACGAGGATCGCCGGCGTCGCCGCGAGCGCGGCGAGCAAATCGGCGAACTGGATGACGAGCAGTGCTTTCGCGCGGGGCAACGGCGCTAAATGCAGCTTGGCCTCCAGGGTGACGCCGAGCGTGCCCTCGGAGCCAACGAAGAGGGGCGCCAGATTGAACGGTTGGCCGGGCGTAAAGCGGTCGAGATTGTAGCCACCGACACGGCGGAGGATGCGCGGATAGCGGCGTTCGATCTCCTCGACATGCTCTGCCGCGAGTTGCCGCACCTGACGATAACATTCTCCTTCGCGATCATTTTGACGACATTTAGCCTCTAATTTATCGTCATCCAGCGCGCCCAACTGGATCATCGAACCATCCGCGAGAACGGCAGATAGTTCCAGAACATGATCGATGGTCTTGCCGTAAATAAGGGAGTGCGTGCCGGAGGAATTATTGGCAATCATACCGCCGATGGTGGCGCGATCAGACGTAGAGATGTCGAGCGGAAAGTGCAGGCCGAGTGGTTGCAGCACGCGGTTGAGTTCATCGAGGACGCAACCGGGTTCGACGCGCACCCAGCGCTCGGCGGCGTTGATCTCCAGCACGCGATTGAGATGACGCGAACAGTCGAGTATGACACCGGGGCCGATGCACTGTCCGGCTTGCGAGGTGCCGCCGCCGCGTGCCGTCAGCGGCACGCCGAAGCGAGCGCAGGTCTTCACCGTCGCCACGATGTCGGCGGTAGATTTCGGAAACACGACGCCGAGAGGGATGATCTGATAAACGCTGGCGTCGGTTGAATAGAGGGCGCGGCTGAGTCGATCGAAGCGCACCTCGCCCGTCATGTTCTCGGCGAGGGTCGCTTGCAGTCCAATCGCGTCCACGACAGGCATCGACGTCTTTCGATTGTAGGTCAGGCTTTCGAGTCTGACGCATCCGGCGGTCAATCGGCCGTGAAGTCCGTGGACAGCACTTGCTCCAGCGTATACGGGCATTCGCTTGGGAAGGACTCCGCTGTCAATCCCGTCTCCACCATCGCACGCTCGATGGCCTCTGCGTAGGCGTCGGCCAAAACTGCCTCGGCATGATTGCGGAGGACGCCGGACGCCGCGTGGTTCGATAGTTCCTGCCGCTGCTCAACGATGGTGCCTCGCCAACTCCGCGATCGGTGGTCGGGCTGATGTAGCCATTTCAAGATGTGCGTGAGCAGGGTCGTCAAACGGCTTTTCACCTCGCGCCGGTCTCGCCGTGCCATGTCGTTGAGATACTCTCCAAGGTGCGGGTAGTCGAGATCGTTCCATTGCCCCTGCTGAATCAAGTCGGCCATCGCTTCGAGCCAGGCCGTCTCGTCCGCTTCGTACATCCGCGACAAGGCAGGTGCGCTTTGTTGGATCATCTCATGTCCCTCCAGGTATCAGGACGGCCATCGTCGCTAATCGTCCCTACGGACTGTGGCCGCGATCATTCTACTTTTTTTGTACCGGAGGGGCACCGCGAACGCCGTCCGGTCCCTGGAAGAGACGATGGTAGCGATCAGGGAGCAGACCATCGAAATGTTGTTGTGCGCCATCGGGCCAGGTTACGGTAAGCCGACCAGTCTTCGTTGCATCGCCCAGGCCAAAAAGAAGCCGCCGGTCGCCCGATGACAGATAAGATCCTCCGCCCTTGGCGCAGCGGGTCAGCGTGCGTGTGCCGACGCGCAGTTCCACCTTGGCCCCCACTACATCGGCATGGTCCTTGCCAACCAGCTGCACCCCGAGCCAGTGACGGCCGGGACCGCCGATGCCACGCAAGATCGTCACCGGCTCATTGATGTGGCTGATGACGAGATCGGTGCGGCCGTTGTTGTCCAGATCGCCGAAGCCTACGCCGCGCGCCGGATGGAGTGTTCGCTGATAGCTGCCGATTTGCCGGCTCATGTCGGTGAATTTGCCGCCGATGTTGCCAAACAGCAGCGGCGGTTGCTTGCGACCGATGCCGCTACTCGTATGGTGACGGCGGACGTGACCGTGGGCGACGAACACATCCTCCCAGCCGTTCAAATCCACATCGAGGAAAGCCGTGCCCCAACCCACGTATTTCTGGCCCATGCCGGCGAGGCCGTCCGCCAATGTTCGGAACCGGAACGAGAGCGTGCCCGGCCGGAGTTCATTACGGTACAGGGCGTGCAATTCGTGTTCGTAGTTGGTTACCCAGAGCGAGGGCTTACCTCGGCCATCGTAGTCGGCGGCATCGACGCCCATGCTGCCGTTGGCGCTGCCGCGATCATCGAGAGCCGAACCGCTTGCCAGTCCCACTTCCTGGAAGCGGATTTTCCCCGGCGTGGAACGATTCATGTAAAGAAGGTTGTTTGTCGTATCGTTGGCCACGTACACATCCGGTTTGCCGTCGGCGTCCAGATCGACCATGAGTACGCCCAGTCCCTTGCTGGAGTCGCGGCCGCCCGGAAGGAGTCCCGCCGTAGCGCTGACATCCACGAACTTCCCCGCGCCGGTATTGCGATATACCTTGTGCGGCAGGCCATCGAAGCTTTTGGGCGGGCAGATGTCGAGCGTCTTACCGTCTTCGGCACAGCGCGGATTGTTGGCGAACGACCAGTTCACATATTGGCATACATAAAGATCGGGATAGCCATCGCCATCCAGGTCGCCAAAGGCCGCGCTCGTTGCCCAGGTGATGCCCTGATCGAGTCCTGCCTCTGCCGTCACGTCTGAAAAACGGCGTCCCTTGGCGGGATCTTTCGGGTCCACCGGGATGTTGTGGAACAGTGCCACGCGGCCCCATCCGGTCACGAGCAAGTCGGGCCAGCCATCGCGATCATAGTCGGCCGTCGCCGCCCCGTGACTGTAGAACCACGGCTTGCCGCCCGCTAACTTGTCCAACCCCGCCTCGGCCGTGACATCCTTGAACTTGTTGTCACCCAGATTCTTGTAGAGCTTGCACGGCAGGCCAGCGATTTGTTTTTTGTCGGCACCCGCGTAGAGGCCGCCACCCGTCAGGAAGATGTCGAGTAAACCGTCGCCATCGTAGTCGATCAAAGCCACCCCACCGCCGAGCGACTCAAGGATGGCCACATGGTTGGCCGTGTCCTCGCCGTTGTGGTAGGTGAAATCTACCCCTGACTCGCGGGTAATATCCTCGAACAACGGCGGACCAGGCGGCTCCTCGTTTGCCGTAACAACCGTGGTTGGCGCATCCGGCTTCTGTTGGCACGCCGCCACACAAAGCAACAGACCGGTGAGGGTCACTGTGGACAGCCAGCGAGCGAAATGCAGAATGCAGAATGCAGAATGCAGAATGAAAGACCCATTATGGTTTTCATTCTGCATTCTGCATTCTGCATTCTGCATTGATACGATTACCAGTCGGACCCCAGCGGGATGCCATCCGCAGGCGTGACCGCGTTGGACCAGGTTGTCGTGGAGATTCCCTGGCTAACCATGCGCACCGATCCATCGAACACGCCAATCAGGGTTCCCCCCGTGGTCGAGGAATTGAGACTGCAAGGGTTGCAGTTGACTGGGGACGGATTGACCTGCGGCGGGGCCAAGGTATTGAATTGCGGGATGGTGCCGGCATTCTGGGCGTTATTGGTGTAACGGCCGCAATTGCCGCCGGTTTCGCCCCAGAACGTGACGACGAAATTATTCGATGGGCCGCAAAGCATCATTTTCTCGCCAAAGGCGACGGTGTTGGACGTGCCATCCGGTATGGTCGCCGGGATACGAGCCGTCGGAGCGGCACCCGGCATGCCAAACACGTATTCGTTTGGCGCGTAACTGCTGCCGGCACGCGGAGAACCGGTGTCAGGCATCCCGCTCGCCGGAGCCGTGGGATCGGAAGGGCTGACATACGTTTTGATACCGACAAAGCACCACCAGGAATCGGGGTGGTTGGCAGCCATTGCATTGTAGCCATTCTGCTGCTCGATGAATGGCAGCATGTAATACTGGACCGTACCGTGGGTGACTCCCTGAGTGTTGGCACTGCTGGGGTAATTGCCCACCGCGCTCGGCAGCACCTGGTAAGTGTCGTTCATGTTGTGCGTGGCCAGGCTCATCTGCTTGAGATTGTTCGTGGACTGAGCCCGAGCAGCGGCCGCGCGTACCTTCTGGACGGCTGGTAAGAGCAGGCCAATCAAGATGGCAATGATAGCGATGACGACCAGTAATTCGATCAGCGTGAACCCACGCCAGCGACGGATCAACCGTAAAAGTGGCATGACCGCACCTCGAAGGATAAGAAAAAACGAAACGATTTAGAAAGGCGTCTCTCAACCGATGGACCATCGTTGCATCATCGCAACTCAACATATTCTTCAAGAGCAAAACGAAGATTGTGGATGGATCAGCGGGTCGATAATCACCCATCTGCGCTATCGTATTACCGCTGATGAGGGAAGTCAACGAAAAAATGACGAAAAATTCACCGCCGCCTCATCGCCCTATCATTCTTCCACGGATTCGGTTCGGCAGCGGCGAACGGCCGGCGTCAGCCGGCTGGTAGGGGCTTCTCACCAGCCGGCTGACGCCGGCCGTTCGCCCAAATCGAGAGAAGTACCCTGGGGGGATTGTACTTTGTTCTGCATCGAAAACCGCTAGACTGACAGGAGAAGCCAACCGAACCGAGTTCCGATGGGTCTCCCGAATCCCGACAAACCACGGGGTAGTTGCATGTCTCTCGAACCCATTCCTCCCGGTTCGCTCTCCCCCTCTTCGGGAGTTGGGGACGGCACGCACTCGGCATCTTCTCCATCGACCGTTCCCGCGCCGCGTTCAGCGTCCCAAGTTTCTCTGGACGATCCGCCCCTTAAAGCCGGCGCAGTCGATAGTCTCTTCGTTGTACTCGTCTGCACACTGGCCTTTCTTCTTGCTTCCACGCCTGCTCGTAACAGTGATCTGTGGTTGCATTTGGCATCGGGCCGACGGCTCGTTCAGGGACAATCCGTGCGCGGGGCGGATCCTTTCGCTTCCACCACCCACGGCGACTTCTGGGTCAATCACACCTGGCTCAGCGATATTATCCTGTACGAGTTGCATGAACTTGGTGACGGGATGGCGCTCGTTTTCGCCAAATCCGTGTTGGCGCTTGCGCTGGCGGCGTTGTTCTTCTGTTTCCGCCGGCGAGGGACACCGATGGGTATTTTCTCCCTCGTCGCCGCCGCCGCGATGCTGGCGCTGGGGCCTTGGCTGCTGCTTCAGCCTGTCTGCCTGTCGTTACTCGGCGTGATGCTGACTCTCTACCTGCTTGAGCGTCCGTGCTTGCTTGCGGAATCCCAGGCGGAGACGGCGCGGGCGGCGCGTTGGCTATTGGTGCCGTTGTTCGCTCTCTGGGCCAATCTCGATGGCTGGTTTCTGCTCGGTCCCGTGTTGGTCGGTCTGTACGCGCTGGGTGAAGCGCTGCGCCTGTTCACCCCTAAACCAGCTGGCTTACGCCGGCCGTTCGCCGCTGAGAACCTGCCCCATGAACCCCTCTCCCCCTGTACTCAGGGGGAGAGGGGTTGGGGTGAGGGGGTGGGGCTTCAGCGGGATTCTCTCCCCCTCACCCCCAACCCCTCTCCCCCGAGTACAGGGGAGAGGGGAGTTTATGGGACAGGCGCGAAGGATCTCCGCGCGTTCCTGCTGCTGACCCTGGTAGGAGTAGCGGCCTGTCTCTTGACGCCCTATCACTACCACACGTTCGCTTGGCCCCCTTCGCTGGGACTATCGCACGCGGAGCAAGCTCTGATGCACGATCCGCTCGGCCAAACACTGGTTATTTCCCCGTTCGCTGCGCGTTTCATGGCCTCGTCGGTGTTCGCCAGCCCCGGTGCCTGGGCTTACTACATCTTGCTAATCGCCGGCGCAGTCTCTTTCGTCTTCTGTGGCCGAACGACTCATCCCGGCCGATTGCTGGTCTGGCTGGCGCTGGCCGCGTTAAGCATCTATCAGGCTCGCGCCATCCCCTTCTTCGCTGTCGCGGCCGGCCCCATCCTGGCGCTGAATCTCCAGGAGTGGGCCTTTGATCGGCCACTTTCGGAAACCCTGCGCCGGCTGCGAATTGCCGCGCGGGGAGTTGGGGTACTGGCCGGGCTGGCTCTGCTCGTGTTCGCTTGGCTCGGTTGGCTTCAACCCAGTCCCTACCAACCGCGTGGCTGGACGGTCGAGCCGGATGGTTCGCTGGTGCGTTTGGCTCAGCAGATGCAACGGTGGCACGAGGACGGCCGATTTCGCTCCGACCGCTTCGCCTTGACCTTCAGCCCCGAAGTCGCCCACCATCTGGCCTGGTTCTGTCCCGCTGAGAAAGGCTTCCTCGATTCGCGCTGGCCTCTCTTCGATCGAGTGGCCGATGATTATGTTCGTATGCGACGCTGTCTGCTCCAGCCTAACGATGTCGAATCCGATGGTGAATTGAACTCTCTTTTGGACGCCCATGCGATCGATCGGATCATCGTGCATGATCCCGATTGGGACCGAACCACCCTGGCCTATCGCCGTCTCCTGCGGAACGCGACCGAATGGGAATTGCTGATGGAGGAGGGCGGCGTCGCCCTGTTCGGCCGGCGCACCGGCGCATCTCCCTCGTGGAAACCTATCGATTTTCGGGAAGCCGCGTATCATCCCTCGCCCGACTCTCGGGCGCCGCTGACGGCTCCTCGTGCTCCCCAACTGCCGGGACTGTTCGCCCCCTTCTACCGCAGCCGTCAGGAACGCTCGCCGGATCGAGAAGAAGCCGCCTTGCATCTGATTTCCTTTGATCTCAAGGCCGAATCGATGCGGGCCAACCTGGAGACGCAATGGCTCGCCGCCCTGGCTTCGGGCCTTCTCGGATCGGGACCAGGGAGCGAAGTCGGCGGCGCGGCCAGCACGGTGGCTTTGCGCCTCGCGCTCATCCCTTTGCTGCCGCCGGCTCGTCTCACTCCGCGAGACGATGGCTTGGAGCGACGGGGGGTGGAATCGTTTGCCGCAGGGTTCGCGGCAAGGCGCGATCGTGGCCCCTCCGAAGCGCTATTGCTCGCTGTGCGCGCCGCACGTCGCGCCTTGTCGGTCAATCCCGATGATGCCGGAGCGTTGCTGCTTTTGGGGGAAGCCTATCTCCGGCTCTCCACGCAGACGCGCCAGCAGGGGTGGCAGACCGAACTGCCCACCCTCGCCGTCCTTCGCCGCACCCAATTACTGACCGCCTTGCGTCAGGCGGTCTTGCTCCGTCCCGACCTCGACCAGGCCCACGCCTTGCTGGCCCGGCTCTACTATGAAACGGGGCAGTGGGATCGTACCCTCGATCATTTGCGCGCCCGACTGCGGATTGCTGAGCGAGAAGTCAAGAGCCACGATCCCCAAACGTCCGCGTCCGCCGAACGGCGGTCGGCCTTACAGCCGGACGTGGAAAAGATGGACGCGTTGGTTCGTCAGTCCTTGAAAACCTACGAGGTGAACACCGCGGGGAAAACCGATCCCTCCGGGGTTCTCGATCGTGCCCGTCTGGCCTTGCGGCATGGGCTGTCGCGCAAAGCGCTGGAGATGCTTCAGGAGTCGGATCCGGCGATCTTCGGCAAGGCGGGCGTGGAGATGCAACTGGATCTCATGCTGCGGGCGGGGCAGGCTTATGAGATTCGCGACTCGTTGGGGCCGGTACACGAGCGCGAACTCGGCTTTTCGCCCTATCATTCGTTGCTCGCGTTGACGGCGGCGGCTTGCGGCGATTATGCCGCTGCGGACGCGGAGTTGGATCTCTTGTGCGACAAACTGCGTTACGTTCGCCCGGCTCCAAATCAACTCTTGCCGGTGCGCCCGGCCACGGCGCTTCGGGTCGCGCGCGCGGTACTCACTCGTCCGGTACTCGGCGAAGGGCCGGCAGGGTTGGCCGCTGTCGCTTACTTCGAGTTCAAGGCATTACAGCCCCTGGGTGGTCCTGCCGGAATGATGCGTCAGGAGGCTGACTGGCGCGTGCTGCGCGGTGTACTGGCCCTCGAAGCGGGGGCCGTGGAGATGGCCCATCGGCATCTTCGCGCCGCCCTGGACGTATGGGGCGGTGACAACCAAGCCGCTACGGGTGGAGGACTGGACTTCCCCGCACGCCCCGTTGCCCAAGAGGCGCTACGCTTGCTATCCGAAAGGTAATGCCGTCCCTCTGTGATGGCGCTACTCTCCGTTCGATGAGGCCGTCATGCCGGACGAACTTCCGCTCATGAAACGAGGAAATCGATGGCGTCCCGGTTTACTGGCGGCGGGATTGATGCTGCTAGTCGGCCTAAGTATCGCCGGCGTCTTGCTGGCGCGATGGCTCATCCCCGGCTCAGCCGAGATACTCGCCCCCGCGTCCACCCAGCCGACCGACCCCCGACTGAGCTATACCGGCCCTTATCGGAACATTGATCCCGGCGTCCGTTATGTTGGCGACGCGGCGTGTGCCGGCTGCCACAAGGACATCGCCCAAACCTACGCGCGTCATCCCATGGGGCGTTCCCTGGTTCCGGCCGAGAATCTGCTTGACCGGCAGCGGTACGGCCCAGACACGAACAATCCTTTCACGGCTCTGGGCCGGCGTTTCCAGGTGAAGCGCGAGGGCGATCATCTCTGGCATCGCCAAATCCTGCTCGATGATTCCCGCAAGCCTACCGTCGAACTGACTCAGGAAGTCCATTGGCTGATTGGCTCCGGTCAGAAAGGATACTCCTATTTGACGGAAAAAAGCGGTTATTTGCTTCAGACGCCGATCAGCTGGTTCACCCAGAAGCAGCGTTGGGATTTGTCACCGGGGTTTGTGCCGTCGGCTCTGGCGGGACGGGTGGTGCCGGCCTCCTGTCTGTTCTGCCACACCAATCGCCTGCACCAGCATCCCGAACACCCCGATCGCTTTGAACCTCCCATCTTCGAGGGCCACGCCATCGGTTGTGAACGCTGTCATGGGCCGGGCGAACTGCATGCGCGGGGAGACTTCGATCGCACCATTGTCAATCCCGCTGAATTATCGCCGCCGCTGCGCGACGCGGTATGCGAGCAGTGCCATCTGGAGGGCGAATCGCGCACGGTCCGTTCCGGTCGCGGCCTGTTCGATTATCGGCCCGGTATGCCTCTGCACGATTTCTGGGCGGTATTGGTCCAGGCTCGCACCAGCGGCGAGGACTCCAAGGCGGTCAACCACGTCGAACAGATGTACCAAAGCAAGTGCTTTCAGCGTCCGGTCGGCAAACGGAAACTGGGCTGTATTACGTGTCACGATCCCCATGTGTACGTCGGACCTGAAAAGCGGGAAGTTCACTATCGCGCCCGCTGTCTGCAATGTCACGATGAAGCAAAGGGGCAGCACGGTTGTTCCGAGTCATTGCTTCAGCGCCAGCAGGTGAACCCCGCGGACAGTTGCATCGGCTGCCACATGCCGCGCTACACCAGTTCGGACGTCGCCCACACAGCCTCGACCGACCACCGCATCGTCCGCCGGCCGAGACAGCGGCCCGTTCGCCTTATGGATCCTGAAAAGACCTCTTTTGTAGATTTCTACCACGATCGCTTCCCGCAGGGCGATCCGCAAACCGAGCGCACGCTTGGCATGGGGTTGGTGAAGATGATGAACTCCGGGATGCTCCAGCCCGAGCGTCATGCGGAGCAAGCCGTGTTCTTGCTGGAGTCGGCTTTGACGCGCGATCCGGAGGATGTCGAGTTGCGCGCGAGCAAGGTGCAGGCTCTCTTACGACAGAATCGCTCTTCCGAAGCCCTTGCCGAAGCGGAGTCGGTCCTGGTCAAACGACCGGGAGACTGGCGCTTGCTGGCTCACGCGGCCATCGCGGCGGGGATGGAACGACAAACGGATCGCGCGCTCGATTACTGGCGTCGGGCGGTGGAAATCAATCCCAGCGTGCCCGATCATCAGGTCCATCTGCTTGGTATGCTGCTCCGTGCGCGGCGGATGGACGAAGCGCGAGCGACCTGTCAAACGCTCTTGCAACTCGATCCGTTCAACGTGTCGGGACGGCAGGCGTGGGTGGGGTTCTTGCTTGAGCAAGGCGAGCAAGCCGAGGCGAGCAAGGAGTTTGACGTGATCCGCCGACTCAAACCGCCAAACCTGGCGCAGCGAGAGGCGTGGTTTCAACAACAGATGCGTCTCCTCCGAAAAGATGGAGGATAACCGAAGGGATTGACACAAGCCCGGAGCGCCAGCGACGGGACCGCCCCGTCGCTGGCGCTCCGGGCTTGTGTCAGACGAATCCACGCCGAGTATAATTAGTGTTTTTCGAGGGCCGCAGCCCGCTGTAGCCAGAAGGCGCCGCGTTTTTCCTCCCCCAATTGCCGGAACAACTCACCTGCTTCCTTGGCGAGTTTCGCATCGTCCGGTTTGGCGGCCAACTCGGTGCGTAACAAACGCGTCAGCCGTTCTCGTATCCGGCGATCTTTCTCCCAGCGTGCCAGTTCCTTCTGGGCTTCTTGTTGTCGGTTCGGCTGTGCCTGAAGACATCGGTACAGCGAATACCGTGCTTCCACATCTTGGGGTTCTCGTTCGAGTGCCTTTCGCAGCCAGCCCTCGGCCTGGGGCAAATGATCGTCGCTCAACTCAAGGTTGCCCCGCTGGAGCAGCGCCTCGAAATGATCGGGATGAGCCTCCAATACCGCGCCGAGCAATGTCCGTGCTTCCTCTGTCCGGGACAGGGCCATCCAGCAGTGTGCCAGGGCCGTCAATACGTCCGGATTGTCCGGCAACTCGGTGCGCAATCGTTCGAGATGAGGCACGGCTTCCCCATAGCGAGAACTCTTGACCAGAATCTGGGCCAAGCGAAGCCGAACAGCCGACCGTCCCGGCTGGAGTTCAAGGGATCGTTCGTAGTCGTGAATAGCTTGATCGCGGTGTTCGAGTTGATTGTCCACCCAGCCGCGCCAATCAAAGGCGCGGGCGGAATCGGCCGCGCGCTCGACCCATTGATCCAGACAGCGCAACGCCTCCAAATAGCGCGCTTGCCGCATATAGACGCTGGCCAAGCTCTCAAGCATGGCGACGGATTCCGCATGGTTGCCGGCTACCAAGCTCAGCAGGGTGGGTGCCAGTTCATCAGCTTCACCCCGCTGACAGCGGAGCAGAAGCCATTCCAACCGCACCGCCTCCGTCATGCCGCTGAGTTGGCCGCATCGACTCAGATGTTGCTCCGCCTCCGAATACGCTCCCCGCTGCCTGGCTATGCGCGCGGCCAGCAAGTGAGCCGAAGCCGATCGATGGGGCACTCGCAGGGCGAGGTCAATATGACGTTGTGCCTCGTCGAAGTGTTCCTCATTCATCGCTTGGCGAGCCGAACGTTCCTGCCAGAATGCCCACCCCTCACAAGCCAGGAACCCAACCAGAAGCAGCACACTCCCTGCCAGAAGCAGCCGATACCAGCGCCGGTGCCTTCGCCACGGCGCCGGTAAAGTGGTCGCAGGAATCGAAGTGTTGGTCGAGGCCATGTCGGGTTGCTCAAGAACGGGGCGGGTCAGTCCTTCAGTTCCAGGTTCAGCGTTTGCTCGCCCTTGACAATGGTGGGTTTCAGGTCGGTCTTCAGGTGCGACCTGTACTTGTCCGGAAATGGAATCGTGGGCTTGGTCTGCTGCATCCCTGCCAGCTTCTGTTTGGCCTCGGCCGCTTTGGCGGGGTCCATGCCCTTCAAGGAGGGAACACCGGATGATCCACCGGGTTGCACAACGACCTTGTATTCACCGGGTGGAACGTCGGAAGTGCGGAAAGTTCCCTCTTGGGTGACGGGGATGGTGATGTTACTCGCCCCATCGACGGAGTAGAGTTGGAGCGTCGCGCCGTTTACCGGCTGTCCCTTGTAGGTGATTTTTCCTATTACGACGCCTCCAGAACTGCGTTTCGAGCCGCAGCCAGCCAACAGAAGTACGACCAACGAGACGGCAACGAATTGACGCATAGCACACCCCAGAAGCGAAGAAAGCCTCGCCGGATCGGCGAAGCGGTATCTACCAGCCCGCAGCACAAGTACGGGAAGGTTTGGATCTTACTTACAATCGAGGCGAAGATTAGCAAATTATGAGTGCCGAGACCCTTTCTCAAGATACTCGATAGGCAACCACTGTCAAGACGCCCTCCAGCGGAGCGGGGTGCGCGGATTGTGGGATTTTTCGTTAGCCCCGCCCTAAAGAACATTGTGCAAAGGTGGTTGTAAGTTGTTGAGACAAGTAGAGTTCGCGGTCCTGCTCGTCTACCCTGGTAATAGACACCCACCAGGAGAACGATCAGGGAACCCAAGTTCCTCGCCAAAAATGAAAAACGCTTTCCCAGCGGCTTATTCCGATTGACAAAACCGTAAGGCCGTTGCTACCGTTAACAGAACTGACTGGTCAGTCCGCTTACTTCGTATTGGCATCCTACCTGAGGTCGGGAAGGCATGATTCGTTGAACCGGCATTGTCAACGGATGGGGCACCAACAGAGCATAAAATACGCTTCCATCATACGGTTACGAGACAATTTGCCTACTAAATGGTGATGACTGTTTCTCGTTTGCCGCTGTAAATGCCTTCCTCAGGTAGTAATTCAGGAGTACAACCATGAGCAATTCTTCCCACCAGCATCGTTGGCCTCATCACGAGCGGAGAGAGGGCGACGAACTGGTTTTGAGGGGAGATTGTTTCGGCTGGCGCGGGCGGCTCGGCTTCGCCATCGCGTTTCTGGCAACCGTCCTGGCCGCTGGTTGTCATCGCGCGGCGAGTTCACAAGAAGGCAAGGTCGTTGAAGTATTCGTCACCGCGCCAATCACGGATGAAGTGACGGACTATCAGGATTTCACCGGCCGCTTGGAGGCTCTCAAGACCGTGGATGTCCGTCCGCGCGTCACCGGATACGTGCTGAAAACTCATCTGGGCGAGGGAGGGCAAATCAAGGAAGGCGCGTTCGTCCATAAAGGGGATATGTTGTTCGAGATTGATCCCGACACCTACCAGGCGGATCTGAATTTGGCCAAGGCCAATCTCCGGCAGGCCGAAGCCGAACGGAAGCTCCAGACGAAGAACGCCGATCGGGCCCGGCAACTCATCGGCAGTGGCAGCATCGCCAAGGAGGAATACGACCAGATCCTCGCCAACCGGGACAAGGCCATCGCGACGGTCGGATCGATGACGGCGGCCCGGGACCGAGCCAATCTTTACCTGGGATTTACTCACGTTACGGCGCCTATCAGCGGTCGCATCAGCCGGCGTCTGGTGGATCCGGGCAATCTCGTCAATGCGGATACGACAATTCTGACGACTATCGTCAGCGAGGATCCGGTATACGCCTACTTTGATGTGGACGAACGGACTTACTTGGAGTTGGGGACGGTGACTTCCTCGCAGTCCGATTCCTGGTTCTCCGCGCTGAAATTCCCCGTACTCATGCGCGTGGCCAACGAAGAGGAGTTCACGCAGCGAGGCGAGGTCAACTTCCTCGATAATCGCCTGAACGCCAATACCGGCACCGTTCGCATGCGCGGCGTTTTCCAGAACCCGAAGGGTATTCTCAAGTCGGGCCTGTTCGTGCGCATTCGTCTCCCCATCGATATTCCCTACAAAGCGTGGCTCATTCCCGACGTAGCGGTGCAAAGCGATCAGGGGCGGAAATACATCTACATCGTCACGAACAAGGACAAGGATGGCAATCCCTTGAAAGACGAGCAGGGTAATCCCATTGAGCGTGTCGAATATCGCGCCGTGACGCTCGGCCAATCGATCAAGGGGCTGCGTGTACTCAAGTTCCCTTCGGAGCGAGAGAAGGCGAAGAGAAACGAGGTAAGGAAGGCCGAGGTGAAGAAAGAAGAGGCAAACAAAGACGTGTTGACGAAGAAAGAACTGAAGGACGGCGTGCGGGTGATTGTTCGCGGCATGCAGCGCGTGCGTCCGAAGATGGTCGTGCAGACGAAGCCGGAGGAGGATCCGTTGCAACCTCCCCACGAGCATCTAACGGAACTGCTGAAGGGCAACGGCCCCGTGGCACGGTGACACGGGGTTAGCTCATGTTTTCACATTTTTTCATCGAGCGGCCCATTTTCGCCGCCGTGCTGTCGATCGTCATCACCCTGGCGGGTACGGTGGCGGCGATCAATCTGCCGGTCGCGCAATATCCGCCGATCACGCCGCCGAGCATCATCGTCTCGTGTACCTACCCCGGCGCCAACGCACAGGTGGTGGCCGACGCCGTGGCCGCGCCCATCGAGCAGCAGGTCAATGGCGTCGAAGACATGATGTACATGGTGTCGCAGTCCAACAACGACGGTTCCTACACGCTGACCACGACGTTCAAACCCGGCGTCAATCTGAACTTCGCCCAGGTGCTGGTGCAAAATCGCGTCAACCTGGCTCTGCCGCTTTTGCCCGATGTGGTCAAGCAAACCGGCGTCACCACGCGCAAGCGCAACCCGGACATCCTGCAAGTCATCGCCATCTATTCGCCACATGGCCGCTACGATCAACTCTATCTGAGCAATTACGCGACAATTAAGATCGCCGATGAGATAAAACGTGTGCCGGGCGTCGGCGATGTGAATCTGTTCGGTAAGCAAGATTACAGCATGCGCCTGTGGGTCGATCCTGAGAAATTGGCCTCATTGAACTTGACTGCCGCCGACGTGGCCAACGCCATCCGGGAACAGAATCGGCAAGTGGCGGCCGGTCACATCGGTCAGGAGCCAACCCCCTCCGGCAAACCGTTCGAGTTCACCATCACCACGCTGGGCCGGTTGTCCAACACTAAAGAGTTCGACGACATCGTCCTCCGCGCCGACGCGCAGGGGCGCAAGGTTCGCCTCAAGGATGTCGGCCATGCCGAACTCGGCGCCGGCAACCTCGATTCGAGCAGCAAGGTCAATGGCCATCCCAACGGCAGCATCGCCGTCTGGGCGCTGCCCGATGCGAATTCCATCAAGGTTGCGCAACGGGTCGAGGCCAAGATGGAGGAACTGAAGAAATACTTTCCTGAAGACATCGACTACGTGATTTCGCTGGATATGACGCCGTTCATCCGCGAGTCGATCAAGGAAGTCGTGCGGACGTTGCTGGAAGCGGTCATTCTCGTCGCCGCCGTGGTGCTGCTGTTTCTGCAAAATTGGCGTTCGGCGCTGATTCCGTTAGTGGCGGTGCCGGTGGCCGTCATCGGCACCTTCGCGGTGATGGCCGTCATCGGTTTCAGTTTGAACAATCTGACGCTGTTCGGCTTGGTGCTGGCCATCGGCATCGTCGTCGATGACGCCATCGTCGTCGTCGAAGCGGTGGAACACCATATTGAACACGGCATGACGCCGCGCCAGGCAGCGCACAAGGCGATGGATGAAGTGTCCGGCCCGGTCATCGCCGTGGCCCTGGTCTTGTGCGCCGTGTTCGTACCGTGCGCCTTCATCACCGGCATCACCGGTCAGTTCTTCCGTCAATTCGCGTTGACCATCGCCGTCTCGACGGTAATCTCAGCCTTTAATTCGCTGACCCTTAGCCCGGCGCTGGCGGCCATTTTGCTGCCACGCCGCGGAGCAAAGAAGGACGTACCTGGCCGGCTGCTCGACCTGCTGCTGGGCTGGTTTTTCCGCCTATTCAACATGGCCTTTCGGCGCTTCACCGCTCTGTACACCGGCATCGTGGGGAAGGCGCTGCGCGGGAGTGCCGTGGTATTGGTGCTGTATGTGGGGCTGTTCTTTCTGACCGGAGCCGGCTTCACCGGCTTTCCGGGATACCGCTCATTGCTGGCTCATGTGCCCAAAAACGACGCGACGGGGTGGTTGTTCGAGAAGTGGGGTTCGTTCGACCCGGCCAACGGCTTGCCCGCTGGCTACATTCCCAACCAGGACCAGGGGCGCTTTTACATCGCCGTGCAGTTACCCGACGCCGCTTCGCTGGAACGAACGCAGAAAGCCGTGGACCACATTCAGCGACTGGTGCAGCCGTTGGGCGGCGTCGTCCATGTCACCGAAATCGCCGGGCAGTCGTTCACCCTCAACGCCAATGGCTCGAACTTCGGTCAGTTCTTCGTGTCGTTCGCGGATTTCGACCAGCGCCGCGATCCGTCGCTGACCGCCACGGGAATTACCAATCGCGTGCGGAAGTTGCTGGAGAAGGAAGTTCCCGAGGCCAACGTGTCGATTTTCACGCCGCCGCCAGTGTCCGGCCTCGGCTCGGCCAGCGGCTTCAAGATCATCATCGAGGATCGTGGCGACCTGGGGCTTGTCGAGTTGGAAAAGCAAATCGAACGCCTCATCGAACGCTCCAAAGAGAGCGATAAGGTCGAACGATTATTCTGCATCTTCCGGGCCAACGTGCCGCAGCTTTTCATGGACATCGAGCGCGACAAGTGCCAGACAATGGGCGTCAGTCCCGCCGATGTTTTCGCTACCTTACAGACGTATCTCGGCTCGCTGTACGTCAACGATTTCAACCGCTTTGGCCGGACCTGGCAGGTGATTGTGCAAGCCAGTGGGCCGTTCCGCGACGATCCCGACCGTATCAAGTTGCTGCAAGTGCGCAACGCCACCGGCGAGATGGTGCCGCTGGGTGCCGTCGTCAGCGTCCGCGAGATCGGCGGGCCAATCAACATCGGCCGTTACAACATGTACCACGCCGCCGCCATCCTCGGCGGCACCAAGCCCGGCGTGTCCAGCGGCGAGGGCATTGAGGAAATGGAGCGGCTGTGCGCCGAGGTTTTGCCGCCGGGTATGGCGTTCGAGTGGACCGAGATTAACTACATGCAGATCGACGCCGCCAAGAACATCTGGAACAACCTGATTTTCCCGCTGGCGGTGGTGTTCGTCTTCCTCGTGTTGGCGGCGCAATACGAAAGCTGGGCGCTGCCGTTGGCCGTCATTCTCGTGGTGCCCATGTGCATTCTCGGCTCGCTTACCGGCGTGGCCCTGACGGGCGGCGACATCAACATCTTCACGCAAATCGGCTTCGTCGTGCTGGTCGGCCTGGCGAGCAAAAATGCGATCCTTATTGTCGAGTTTGCCAAGCACAAACACGAAGAGGGCGGCTTATCGCGCCGTGAGGCGACGCTGGAGGCGTGCCGGCTGCGGTTGCGGCCCATCCTGATGACCTCGTTCGCTTTTATCCTCGGCGTGGTGCCGCTCATGCTCTCCAACGGCGCCGGCGCGGAAATGCGTCGCGTCCTCGGTACAGCCGTTTTCAGCGGCATGCTCGGCGTCACTCTGTTCGGCATCTTCCTGACGCCGGTGTTCTTTTACGTGATCGAAGGCTTTGCCGAGATGCCGCTGTTCGCCTCGCTGCGAACTCGGTTGGTGGGCAAGGTGTTGTTGTACCTTGTCGGGATTTTGACGCTGGGCATTCCGTGGGTGCTGGTGCTGCTGATGGGGATGGCCCTACGACGCCGGCGCGCGGCTTCTACATCGCCGAGACAAACCGTGCTGGTGGAAGGTGTATCGACCTCCAATGGATCGCCGGTTGTCCATCACGGCAATGGTTCGATCGCGAACGGATGTATGAGCGCATCCAACGAAGACGACAAGGTATCGCGCGCTAAACCGTCTGTCTAACAGACACGAACCCAATGAATTGCCAGCCCGCAGCGCCAGCAAGGGAAATCCCTTGCTGGCGCTGCGGGCTGGCAAAGACCCCCTTGCTGGCGCTGCGGGCTGGTAGGAATCTGACTGTACCATTGAGGCATCAACGTGTTCTCAAGCTTTTTCATCAATCGCCCTATCTTTGCTTCGGTGCTGTCCATCGTCATCGTGCTGGCCGGCACGATTGCATTGTTCACGCTGCCGGTGGCCCAGTATCCGGAGATTGCTCCGCCGACCGTCGAGGTTTCCGCCTACTATCCCGGCGCCAACGCCAAGGTCGTCGCCGACACCGTGGCCGCGCCCATCGAGCAGCAGGTCAACGGCGTCGAGAACATGATGTATATGTCGTCGCAATGCACCAACGACGGCAAGTACACGCTCACCGTCACCTTCGAGCCGGGCACGGACCTGAATATCTCACAGGTTCTCGTGCAAAATCGCGAGTCGCTCGCCGAGCCGATTCTGCCCGACCTCGTCAAACGCCGCGGCATCTCGGTCAAGAAGAAGTCGTCCAACGTCCTCATGATCGTCAACCTGTTCTCGAAGGACAACAGCCGCACCAGTCTGGAACTGAGTAATTACGCCACGATTCAGATCCGCGATGAGTTGTCTCGTCTGCCGGGAGTAGGCGACATTACCTATCTCGGACAGCGCGATTACAGCATGCGCTTGTGGCTCGATCCGCAGAAATTGGCCACGTACAATCTCAACGCGCAAGACGTGATCGCGGCCGTGCAGGCGCAGAACATCCAGGTGGCTGCCGGTCAGATCGGTCAGCCGCCGACACCCAACGGCCAGGTGTCGCAGTACATCATCACCACGCTCGGCCGCCTGGAAAACACCGAGCAATTCGAGCGTATCATCGTCAAGAACAGCGCCGCGTCGCTGATTTACCTGAGAGACGTGGCCAACATCGAATTGGGCGCTCAATCCTACGATCAAAGTTGCACGCTCGACGGCAAACCGTCAGTGGCCCTGTCCGTCTATCAATTGCCCGGCTCGAACGCGCTCGATGTCGCCAAGCGTGTCAAGGATCGCATGAAGCAGCTCAAGCGGCACTTTCCGCCCGGCATCGAGTACGACATCGTCTATGACACCACGCCGTTCATCAAGGAATCGATCTCCGAGGTCGGCGAGACGCTTTTCGACGCCATCGTCCTCGTCGCCGTGGTGGTGTTACTGTTCTTGCAAAACTGGCGTTCAGCCCTGATTCCCCTCATCGCTGTGCCGGTGGCCGTCATCGGCACCTTCGCGGTGATGGCCGTCATGGGATTCAGCCTGAATAACCTGACGCTCTTCGGTTTAGTGCTGGCGATCGGCATCGTCGTCGATGACGCCATCGTCGTCGTTGAAGCGGTGGAACACCACATTGAACACGGCATGAGGCCGAAGGAAGCAACCATCAAGGCGATGGAGCAAGTGTCCGGCCCGGTGGTGGCGATCGGTCTGGTGCTGTCGGCGGTGTTCATCCCGTGTGCCTTCATCACGGGCATCATCGGCCAGTTCTTTCGCCAGTTCGCGTTGACCATCGCCGTCTCAACGGTAATCTCGGCGTTCAACTCGCTGACCCTCAGCCCGGCGCTATCCGCCCTGTTGCTAAAGCGACGTGCCAAGGGACACTTTGAGGCGCTGCCGTGGTTTGCCTTCGTGCCGCTGGGAGCCTGGCTGGGACATAAAATCGGTCATCATTATGCTGCTCCCCTTTTGGCCGCCCTGAATCTACAAGCGCCGGCAGAGGTTCTGGACGCCCTGCGCGTGTGGGGGCCGATCGCGGCCGGATTGCTGGCGGGATTGCTGGTGGGTTTGCTGGAATTGGTACTGGGGCTGTTCGCGGGACAGCCGATCAACTTCCTGCTTGGCTGGTCGTTCCGGCAGTTCAACCGCGCCTTCGATTTTTCTACCACCGCCTACACTCGGCTGGTGTCGGGCCTCTTGCGCGTCAGCCTGCTGGTCGCCGTCGTCTACGGCGGATTACTGGTGCTGACCTGGTGGGGTTTCACTCAGACGCCGACGGGGTTCATCCCCCAACAGGACAAGGGATACTTGCTCGTCAACGTGCAGTTGCCCGATGCAGCGTCGGTGACGCGCACGCAAGACGTGGTCCGGCAAATCGAGGAAATCGCCCTGAAAACAGACGGGATCAAGCACACGGTCGCCATCACGGGGCAGTCGATTCTGCTCAACGCCAACGCCTCCAATTTCGGCGCTCTGTACCTGATGCTCGACGACTTCGATAATCGCACGCGCGCCAATCTCTCCAGCGACGCCATTGCTACCGCGCTTCAAGAGCGTCTGGCGAAGGAATTGCCCCATGCCATCGTCAACATCTTCGGCGCGCCTCCCGTCGAAGGCCTGGGCACGGCCGGCGGCTTCAAAATCATCGTTCAGGACACGGGCGACAATGGTCTGGCATCCCTCCAGGGAACGGCCGACAAGGTAGTCAACCAAGGCGAGAAGAATCCTCATTTGCAAGGCGTGTTCACCAGTTTTCGCGCCGACACGCCTTGGCTGGAGTTAATCATTGATCGCATCCAGGCCAAGGATCGCGGCGTTTCGATTGACGACATCCGCACGACGTTGGAGTCCACCATTGGGCCGTATTACATCAACGACTTCAACCGTTTTGGCCGCACCTGGCAGGTCAATGTCCAGGCCCGCCACACGTTCCGCCAGTCGGTGGACGACATCAAGCAGTTGAAGGTGCGCAACAGTCAGAACGAAATGGTCCCGCTGGCGGACTTCGCCAGCGTCGGCTTCGCCAGCGGGCCGGTGATGCTAATGCGCTACAACATGTATCCGTCCGCGGCCATCCATGCGGATGCCGGACCCGACACCAGTTCGGGTCAGGCTATTGCGTATCTGCAAGAAGCGACCGAGGAGCAGTTGCCGCAGACCATGCGGACGGAGTGGACCGAGTTGGCGCTATTGCAGCAACAAACCGGCGATACGGCCATGTGGGTGTTCTTGCTGGCGGTGGTGCTGGTATTCCTGGTTTTGGCGGCGCAGTACGAAAGTTGGTCTTTGCCGCTGGCCGTCATCCTCGTGGTGCCCATGTGCCTGTTGTGTGCCATCGCCGGCGTGGTCATGGCAAAGATGGACGTGAATGTGTTCACGCAAATCGGCTTTCTGGTGCTGGTCGGGCTGGCGTGTAAAAACGCGATCTTAATTGTCGAGTTTGCCAAGGCGCAGCGCGAACTAGGCATGTCAAGGAAGGAGGCCACGCTGGCGGCCTGCCAGTTGCGTCTGCGGCCGATCATTATGACCTCCTTCGCCTTTATCCTGGGCGTGGTTCCGCTGATGCTTTCCGATGGGGCCGGCGCTGAGATGCGCCGCACCCTGGGCACGGCGGTGTTCGCCGGTATGCTCGGCGTGACGTTGTTCGGCATCTTTCTAACGCCGGTCTTCTACTACGTCATCCAGGGGTTCAAGGACCGACGGCCTCCCACGATGACAGACATTGAGGAAGATTGGCCGGTCGTCGAGAAAACCGCGCCAATCCACCACGCCAGGGAGACGAGAGCGTCGTCGCACACTACCGCGACAGCTACGTCACCCTTGCGCCCGACCTAACGCGGTGCGGCGGTTAACGGCCCTCGATGACTTGAAATCCTCGTGGAACGACTTCGCCGTCCCGCCAGCCGTAGAGCCGAAGCGGTAGGTGTCCCAGGGCGCGCTCCAGGCGCGAGTCCACGGCCGTCTGGAGGGCGACCAGGAATGGCCGGGCGAAGGCCTGTTCCATGACGAACCGATCGTCGTCGCTGAAGAACAGAATGTCATTGACGCATTCGACGGGGAGCGGCTCGGGGACCGAATCGGGCAACAGAAACGGGTGGCTGTGGACCCAGCCGACGAAGATTTCTCCCTCACCCCGCAGGTCGGCTACCCGGCGGGCGTGATCCCAGGTGTCCGCCGTAAAAGTGATGCTGGTGGCAGCAGTCTCCGTCGCTTGAGCGGGCACATGGCAGGTGACCTCAAGGAACAACTCGTCATCGCCGGTGTCCCGGCGTAGGTGGCCGAGGAGAACGCCGCCGACCTCATGGTCTGGAGTAGACCGAGCTTCTGTCAGCGCATCCTCAAGGACACGCCGCGGGATGAAGACGGGGAGATCCTCCGAGCAGAGGCCGTCCCAGGCGACGGCCGGCCCTAGCTCCCGACGCGATCCAGGCTGAATTGGCACGGCCAACGGGTTGGCTTCGAGGACAATTCCGTCATGGCGTCTGTAGGGCTGGACGCCATCGTCTGGGTAGGCAGCCAGTTGGAATAGGACGACCGAGGGGAGAACCGCCGTGTCGAGAACCATGTCGGCGATGACACGCTCAGCCCGCGAGCGGAACCATTGCAGGCCGCAATCGACGCGGTGTTCGCCGCCATCGGGAGTTGGCAAGATCACGGCGAACCCCACACAGAGGGACAAGCCACTCTTCGCTTTGTAAAAGCGAGGTTCAAGGCGGACGCCCGCGCGGGGTACTTCGTAACGGGTGAAGCGGCTGCGGCGCAGCCCGTCGAACAACGCCGCCTCCACGGCGTGCGCGAAATCGATTTCGGTGAGAGATATGTCTCCCCGGACCTGAGCATCTTGCAGCGACCTGAATTCCAGATGAAAGCGATACGTTTGTGGCCTGGTCATCGTGTTCGACATGCGCGTGTCTCCTTCGGAAAAAAGGCGGTCAACGGGCGTGTGCCCGCTGACCGCCGGATTCAAGGGTTTAGCCCCAATCCCGTTTACGTTTCGCGACGACCTCCGCGAAACGTAAACGGTAGCGGGCTTAGCCCGCCGTGACGTTCTGCATCAGGGTGATTGTGTCGCCCTCGCACAGCACGTTGCCGATTCGGTCGCTCTCCGGCAGGCTTTCACCACGCGCCCGGACACCATAGCTGCACGGCCGGCCACTCAGATCGTTGGCGGGCAGGTTCAGTTCTCGCGTCAGGCCGGCGAGTACCTCGCCAATTTCGGCATCGATCGGAATGTTTCGGGCGAGATACTCCTGCTGCTCGGTCGGGTCTTTGACCTTCAGACTGATCGTTCCCGTCATACCCATGATGTACACCTCCAATACAGGTGAGGGATGGCCGAGGCACCGTGCCCGCGCCGTGCCCTCAATCGATCCATTACTCTTGAACGCATATGATCGGAGTTTTTTTCGGACTCTCCGGCCGCGGTTCTCCTTCCGGCCTCCTTTGCAGGCAAGGTCAGCCGTTGTCCGCAGCTTCGTGAAAGCGGAGATAGCGTCGCGCGACTTCGGGCGCGGCGAGAGCCCGCGCCGCGCGGGTCAGTAGACGGCAGCCGGCCGCCACGGCGCGGAGGCTATGGCCCAGATCGGTTTCCAGACGGACGGTTTCCGCGTGCGAAATGACGCAGGCGCCATGACTATTCAATTCGCAGCGGGCGAAGCGCAACGAGGCCTGGGCCGCGAACAGGAAGCGGGCTAGTCCGGCCGTCTCTTTCGGCTCGGCCTCGTCCCACTCTACCAAGACGGCCTCCACTCGCACGCCGCCCGGCACGCGTCGCACGCGCAGTTCCCCCGGCCGATCCGAAGTCGCGGGCACGGCCCAGCCCCCCTCACGACGGGACCACGCCAACCCTGCGGCATCCAGCGCCGCCGTCACGACTTCCTCCGGCGGAAGGGACTCCTCCCCGGCGGGCATGGCTCTGAGTCTGTGGAACCGATCTCCGTCCATCCCTTCCCCGCCTTCATCCTCAACCGGGATTTCGGCGAGCCGTTCGATGGCCCCGTGCGGACCGGGTATCAATCGCCAGTTGCCGGGTAGCTGCGCCGTCCGGGTCAGGATCGCATCGGGAGTTGCACCGGAAGCATCGCGCTCCGGGCGGCGCAAGATCAGCCAGCCGCCGTCCTCGACCTCCATCCGCGTTTCTTCGTTGTCCAACACGGTCGGATCGCTCATGTCGTCCCTCCCATCGGTTCCAGATGAATCTGCAAAGATCGGCCGAAAAGCGAGCGGTTATCGATCGGCAGGTCTGCCAGGTGAGAGCGGCCCCAGACGCAGGCATCGGGATTGAGTGCGTCGTTTTCCGCCAGCTGGCGCAGTCGCCAGCCGATGAGAGCGTGTAGCCCCTCGGCTATTTCCAGCAACGGCTGTCCCGGGTAGATGCGCAGGCAGATGCGCGGCGGTGCCAGGTTGGGGTGGAAGGCGTTGTCCGGCGCGACCAGGGCCAGGCTCTCGAACTGGTTGGCTCGGCGCAAATAATCGGGCGGGAAGCGGACGGCGATCACATGATGGTCGGCAAGGTGGATCTCGCCGCCGGCATCACGAATGAGACCGCGCGTGCGGAACGTCAGTCGCCACAGCCAGGGAGCCTGCTGGCCGAGGTCTGCCGCCTCGACCAGTCCCTCCGGCCGCCGGCGCGTCAGAAACTGGTCGCGGCTATTGCACAGGAAGTCGTGCATGACATCGTCGAAGACCGGCTCAGTGCCGGCCATTTCCCGAATCTTCAAATCTTCGACTTGCATAAAAACATTCACCTCCGTCGATGGGAAGTATTGGTTCGCGGCCGAAGCGCGGACGGTCAGGAACCATCGAGTTTCACAAAGACACTGCCGGCGGTGAATCGCAAGCGGACGCGGTCGCCTGGTAGGAAGCCCAGGGCCGCAAGCGGTTCGGCGGCGCGGGAGCGCAAGCGATCGAGGAAGAGGAGCCGGTTCGTCTCGAATCCCTCGCCGCCCACCAGCCCGCGCCGGCACTCAAGATGGACCGGAGCCGGGCCGAAGCGCCGCATCGCCACAGCCAGCAGATCCCCAACAGATGCCGACGGGAAATCTTTGTCCAGGGACAAGCGTTCGGCGACCACCTCGTGATCGAACCGGCAGCGGAGCGCCCGCCGCAGTCGGCTCACCAGGAAGTGTTGGTGGAGCAAATCGAAAGCGAGTTCTCGGGACTCCACCGACGCGGAGCCGGTCAGAAGGCGGACGCACTCGGCGGTCATGATGCCGGCCACGACAGCCCCAGCGAAAGCGGGCGAGAGCGTCGGTGGAGCAGCGGCACCCGGCAGGCAGGGATACTCCACGGCGGCCTGACGGTAATCCTCGGCCCCCCAGGTGCATTCCAGGCAGGCGGCACCCGGCTGTGGCAGAAACACTTGCACCCGCCCCTTGAGACCCACTCCGACCCCGCCGTCCACAACCGGCACACCCAGAGGCCAGGCACATTCGGAAACGAGCGCCTGGCGGGCCTGCCGCGAGTCCAGGCCACCCAGGATGACATCAACCTCAAAATCTCCCAGTGGCAGATCTTCCAGATCGGCGGTGCGCGCCTCTACCGTCAGCCCTGGGAACTGCTGGCGTAGCCGGTCGGCCAGCACCTCGGCCTTGGGACGCCCGACATCCTCGGAGCGATAGTCCTGCGTGGCCAGGTTTTTCTCTTCCACCCGGTCGCGGTCCACCAGGCGGATCCGCCGGACGCCGGCGCGGGCGAGCAGCGAAGCCGCGAACGAGCCGATATTACCGGCACCGGCGAGGAGGACGGAGGCGTCACGAAGACGGTTTCCGTCCAGGCCAGGCAACAGGTCAATCATGCGCCTCCTCCTTCTCCGGCCGCCAACCGGCATTCTCTGTCAGGGCGGTGGGATGGTGACAGAAGCGACAGTTCTGGGCGTAGGTCCAGCACGGTTTGCCTCGCTGTCCCTCCCCCGCCTCAATCTGGTGATACCAGCGGTTGCAGCCGGGACAGCGCACGGCCTGCTCCCCGTCTCGAAGGAGGCCGCGGCAGACCGGGCAGGCCGGCGAGCGCCCCTCGTCTTCGAGCCGGAACGCCACGCGAATCGGCGTCGATTCGGCGGAGAAAAAGAACCGCCGTCGGCCCAGGAGAATCTCGTCGCGGTGATCGAGTACCCGAAAGCCGCCGATAACAGGTTGTCCGTTGACGCGGACCAGCAACCCGGTGCGGACCAAAAGCCCCATCCCGCCCCCCAAACCGTGATTCAGGGCAACAAATCCCAGGCCCGAGATGCCAAGGTCGAACGTCTCCCCTGGAACTCTTCCCGGCAGCGGGACTGCCTCCCAACCCGCTCCCGGCGTTTTGCGCCACAAGTTACTCATCCTTTTCCTCCCCATTTTCTCCAACGAAGTCTTCGATCTCTCTCGCCGACACTCGAAGCATTCCGCCCCTCATGGGAGACGAGTTGAGGGCGGGCTGTAAGGCCCACCCTCCCTTCCCTGTCACAAGTCGAGACAGCGGCTCAATTGAGGGACTCAAAGAGCTTGGCTCCGAAGCGGAGCAGGAAGCCGGCGATGATGACGGCGAGAACCACACAGAGGGGGTTACGCTCCATCAAGCCCTTCCAGAAGGGCTTGAGAACTTCTTCCATCAGGGTCGTGGAAATCTTGCTGAACAGCCGGCTGATTACGTCGTCGTTGAAGTATTGGTGCGTACCGCGATAGCTGTCGTTGATGGAACCCAGGCTGTTGTTCACGATCCTGTTTACGTCCTGCTGCGCGTCCGCGTATCGGCCGGTGTCATCCGCCTGCGCCCGGCTCAGGCACAACGGAGAAAGGGCCAACGCCAGGGCCAGGAAGATTGTCTTGCGGTTCATTGGGTAATCCCTCCTACAAGATGGCGACAACCTCAGAAGTGTTCGGCCGCCGTTCGGCCTCACGGTCGTCTCTCCTTCTACGCAGACGTCCGCCGATTTTTTCCCAAGGGCACCTGCCTGCTGGTAGGCCCCGCTTGCCGAGCGGGGCCTTATCCCAACAGGTGCCGCTCGGCTCGCGGCACCTACCGGTAGGTCCGGCGAGCCGAGCCGGACAGCCAGTGCCGCTCGGCTCGCGGCACCTACTGCCGGTAGGTCCGGCGAGTTGAGCCGGACTGGAAGAAGTGCCGCTCGGCTCGCGGCACCTACTGCCGGTAGGTCCGGCGAGCCGAGCCGGACGGGAAGAAGTGCCGCTCGGCTCGCGGCACCTACTGCCGGTAGGTCCGGCGAGCCGAGCCGGACTGGAAGAAGTGCCGCTCGGCTCGCGGCACCTACCGGTAGTCGGCGAAGGAAAAATTCCCGGCCTAGTTCCGTACAAGTTGGGATGAGCCAATGCAGAACACCAGACCCTGTTTTCGACCAAGGAGAACCCCATGTTCCGAACGAAGAGAGGCGCGACGACTGCGGAGCCGCAGGCGGCGTCGGCGCCCGAAACGCTGGAGGAGGCTCTAGCCTGGGTTGCGGAGTTGAGCGATGGCGGCGCTAACCTGCGGTTCGTAGCCGAGGGGCTGTTGCGGGAGAAATTCGCCCTGCATGCGGCCATCGCTCATTTCAAGGAGCAGCGAAGCAAGCTTCGGGAAAAAGTCGAGGCCCTGACCGCGCCGGAACATTACCCCGCCGTCATCACCTCCGTTCACTGCAACGGGCAGGCGGCGGTCGAGGTCTACGGTGGCGGCACACGCCTTGAGGTGGCGGTGGACCCGGAGATACCGCGCGAGCGGCTGCGCGTCGGAGCGCGTGGTCTTCTCTCCCGCACCCGCAACTGCCTGGTCGAAGTGGATCAGGCTCCCCACGAGTGGAGTGAGGTAGGCACCTTCGAGGGCTACCTGGACGACCGCAAACGCCTGCTGCTGCGCTATCAGGAACAACTCCTGGCCGCCACCGCCTCGGACGATCTTGCAGACGAGGAGTTGCGCAAGGGAGACCTGATCGGCTTCGACCGCGATGGTCCTCGTCTGGCGTTCAGCCGAGTGCAGCCGCCCGGCCGCGACGACCTCTTCTTCGCGGAAACCCCGGCCGATCGCTTCGAGGAACTGGGCGGATTGGACCGCGAGATCGCCTTGCTGAAGCGGTTGGTGCGTTTCCGACTTCTTCACCCCGATGTGGCCGCTCGCTACCGGTTGCCCGCCAAGCACGGCATTCTGCTCGAAGGGCCTCCCGGCAACGGCAAAACCAAGCTGGCCCGTTGCCTGGCTCGCTTCATCGCCGACCTGGTGCCTCAAGGTGAGTGCCGTTTCATGGCGGTCAGCGGCAGCGGCGATTACTCCATGTGGCTAGGGCAGAGCGAGCAACGGATTATCGCTCGCTTCGAGGCGGCGCGCGCGCTAGCCGCCGACGGCGCGGCCCCCGTCATCATGTTTTTCGACGAGATTGACGCCATCGGCCGTCGCCGCGGCAGTGACCTGGGCGGCACCGCTTCGGATCGTATCCTAGCCACCTTTCTGGCGCAGCTCGATGGAATCCGGCAGGTGAGCAACTTGATCGTCCTGGGTGCCACCAACCGGGCCGATGTCCTTGATGGGGGGCTTTTGCGCCCCGGACGGCTTGGCGACGTGAAGATTCGCATTCCTGGCCCCAACCGTCAGGCGGCGCGGGCCATCCTGACGAGCTACCTGGGCAGCGTCCCGGTCGCTGGTGAAGCCGGTTTCCTGGTGGAGACTCTCCTCAGTTCCCTCTATAGCCCCCAGGGCGAGTACGCCGAACTGGTCCGAGTGACCCTTCGCGATGGCCGTAAACTGCCGGTCGGCGGGAGGGAACTGGTCAGCGGCGCGATGCTGGAGAACATCGTGCGC